>Ga0209367_1011885_pt1 | contig 11474 bp, 5 predicted proteins | sample WorMetLIZISLAND2_FD_187412 | JGI IMG/M metagenome (GOLD analysis project Ga0209367, IMG submission 187412) | Marine gutless worms symbiont microbial communities from Max Planck institute for Marine Microbiology, Germany - Olavius geniculatus... ... | reverse complement strand
TACGACTAAGTTAAAAGGAATTGAGTGCAATACCATAAGTTTTAAAATGTATAAATCACGATGACGACTACGATGATGTAATGATACTGATGATGATGACGGTGAATGCGTGTGTGTGTGTGTGTGTGTGTGTGTGTGTGTGCAGTGGACGGTGCTTGACCCCATACTGCCAGAGGTCAAAGACTTAATATGCCAGTCTCTGTCCGAGGTCGACTGTTCACGCTGGCGACAGTGCTGCGAGGCAGGCGTCCAATGCTGCCAGCGTCAGAGTCACCATGGCAACCGAGCAGTGACGTCACAGCGCTCAGCAGCCAATCACACGCCGGCGTCGGACAGGTGCGAGATGACTTGGGATGGATACACCTGTTGGCCTGACACTCCTGCTGGACAGCTGGAGATGCAAGACTGTCCAACTTACATGCCGCTTGCACAACCTTTCAGTATGATTTTTTTTATTTATTGACGAATTTACAGGTATTTAATAATAATTACAAGAAATATGAAAAATATGCCAAGATGACAAATAAATCGAAACGTAATTGCTGCCATTAGTGTAGAAATTTAAATCAGTTTGATATTTTGATTAAAAATATAAATTCGGCTACAAATTCGTGTTTGCACAGCGCAGACGAAAAACGTCATTGTTTAACATTAAAAAAATAATAACGTGTTAAATATCAAATAAAATAATTTAAAATAATAACGCGTGAAATAAAAATAAACAAAATTTTTTAAAAAATTAAACAGAAAATTTCAATAAAAAATATAAAAAATCAAAAATCCAAAAATTAAATTTAAAAAATAAAATAAAGAGGTTTATATGACTCTGGTCATGAACCTTTTTTGAAAAAAGACATTTAATGGGTCACGTCCGCACAGTTTGTGAAAACATGCACGTCGAATTTGAGGTCCGTAGCTTTAACCGTTTTGTAGCTATCTGTGGGCTATAAAGCAACAACGTCATTATCATTATGACGTCACGCCGCTGTGGACACACAGACCGAACGACAGACATAACGGAGTGATAACATTATCTCCTCTCGTTCAATACGTTCACTTGGCTGAGATAATCGAATAACCTATCGTGTCATTCGTTGTACCCAATTACCTATTAATAATAGACAGTCTCTAGCGTATTTCATGCAGTTGGTCAGCACGGTTGCCGCACAGTCAGTGCCATCTGGTTTATGCTACGCGCATAAATGTAAACATGTTCCAAAAAAACGATAACAAAACGTTAAAAACGTGGCAAAAATGAAAATAAACGTTTAAAACGTTGATAAGAAACATCATCTCTAACTTGTTGAACTTTATGTTTAAAATGTAATGCTGTAAGTGCAGTACAGCTTGAACTAAAGAAAGAGAAAATTTTATTCAATTTCAATTCAACCGTGTAGTCATAAAACCAAGTATCACTAGACTAAGTAAGTAAACTACCGCCACTAGCCTGTTAATGCGTTTTCGTGGCTGCAAAACTTAAAAGTGTTTCTTGACGTTTTTAGTAAAGTTTTGAATAAACGTTTTATTAAAATAACGTTAAAAACGTTTAAAAACCTTTATTGCATTTGTGGTTCCGCGAGCACCACAAACTGCGCCAAACTGCGACTGCGAACGAAATTCGGCAAACGATTCTTCCCGCACGCCGGACCAGCAGCATGAAACACTATTTTATATCAACTGAGAGCTGTGGCAACTTTCAAAAGTTTCAAGCGACAGCTTAAAACACACTAGCCTATAATTTTCACATTGCTTTTTTAACTCGCAGTTTTTATCTTAGCCAACACGGAGATTGCAATGCACCGTTGTTTTTCATTTATTGTAAACGACGCGCTATAAATTACTGTGATTTTGATGATGATGATGAACTGGCGGGATAGCTCAGTCGGTAGAGCGCTGAGCCTTGTATCGAAAGGTCCCGGGTTCGAATCCCGCCAGGGTCGACTCAGCCCTTCATCCATCTTGGTCGATTAGCACAACGTGCCTAGGTAACAGGGAGTCTCTGTTGAGGACTAATCTACCCAAAAGAGATGTATGCAATCTCGAGTTGTACTTTTTGGCTTAAGGATATCGCAAAAGGATGAGCTCCTCTATACTGTGGCTACCGGTTTTGCACAGTATAAACCCTTTACCTTTGATGATTATGATGATGATGATAAATATTGATGATGATATTGTACGGGCTTGTGTTGTAGAAACGGCGACGAAGCAATGTCTGGAGAACGGAACCTGGTACGAGCGAGATCAACTTCCGTGGACCGATTACACACGATGTCTCGACAAAACTGTGAGTTTCAATCAGTTACAGTCAAACTCATTTTAACGGTTCCTTCTCATGTTGTGGTTTTGCACTTTCGTTACTTTTTCGCAGACGTAAAAACGGTCTTCTATCACTAATCTGTTAGCAAAGCTACGCTATATGGCTTGTTCACAGCACATTGTCATGCTCACCGCTTATATAGCAACATAACTTAGGCCTATCATGGTTTACGAACGCCAGCATCAGTTTACATGATGTCTGGTCATTTAAATCCAACTGATACGTTTACGGTGTCGTATCGAAAGCCAGTCGATCAGTTAACTCATTAGTGCTTGACTTAAATGTAGCGTCGAAATAGGTGTTCTTGATTTGGGACGTTATGCAGTAGTCGGTAGGCCTACAGTCAGTCGAAACGTCTTAACATAAAACGACTTTGGCGAATAATAACAAAGACACCTAATAAAACTGGAAAACCTCTGGTAAGCACTGTTAAAACTCCGCATTAAAAGCACCAGTTTTACGTTGTGCGAAGGTAATTCAATTTATGCTGAATTTGTGCAATATTTGTTGCAGTCATATCTGAAAAGCGTCTACGCGTCGGCAGTTCTCAATCTGCTAAGCATTTGCGCTCTCGCGCCGTCCATCATCATTTTCTGCGGTTTTAGGTAACAGCGCTGCATTTGCCAGCCTCCGTAACCACGTTGCTTTTATTCACGGCAATCAACTTGGGCATATAACAACGTAGCAGCTAAAAAAGTAGTCTTACCATAAACTGTTTTCTATTTCCTTTCTGACAATTACGTTAGCGCATTGCGCTGCTTATCGTATTTCCGGAGTTGATGTTTTTTTTAGATTTTTACCCCGTATGTGTTTTGCAGACCTACGACACTCAAAAATAGACACATTTTGCAACCATCAAAATAATGTCCCTTCGTGGCTTCAAAATTTAAATACACCCAAAAATTTTGCGGCGCTTTTCAGACCCCACAGATGTATTTTAAGGAAAAGAAGAGAGGCAAGAAAACGGAGGGAAAAAACAAGGGGAAGGAGCTCTTCCGTTCACCCAGTGGCAAATTCAGAGGGAGTCCTCACTGTCTAAATGCATTTTTATAACTTAGTTAAAATTTGCACAAAAATGTATTATTTTGACACAAAACTTTAATTTTTTTTTTTGGGGGGGGGAGAAGGTACAGCTTCTCTCTAGACCTTTTTTCACTTTTCCTTTCTAGACCACCCCGTCAGCGTTTACGACGCCTCAACCTATGTCTCAACACATTTTGCGTCATTCGCCCTTAATCCAAATTTCCGGATCTGCCACTGCATTTACTTACTCAAAAAATAAATTCTGTTTTTAAATGCATGTGCTTGACATTAACGTCAGCGTTGAATAATGTTAAGAAGGTTTTTATTCGCTGCATATGTGAATTATATTGCAGAGACCTGCGTCGTCAGTTGCGAATCCAGATCCATCTTCAGTTCTTCGTCGCCCTTCTGCTGTCCAGCCTGGCCAGTCTGATGTGGCACATGCTTGTCCACTACGACTTACTGACCAGTGACGTCATACGATGACCAGTGACGTCAAGGCTAGCACGGTCGTCGCGCGCAACCAGGTCGTTAATTCTACGATTAAAGGCCAGTTCACACGTCCGACGCCGACGCGACTCGACTCAACTCAACTGCTAAAGGCCAAATTCTATTACGCCGACTTTCAACGAAACTTCCCCGCGCGGAAAGTCGCGTATACAAGTCACGAAAGTCGGCGATACAAATTATGGAAGACGGCGACATGATTTGTATCGAAGACTTTTATAACTTGTGTCCGCGACTTTCCCCGCGGGGAAGTTTCAGTAAAAGTCGCAAAGTCGGCGTAATGGAATTTGGGCATAAGTTGGACCGCGTCGGTGTCGAAAGTGTGAAATCAGAATTGCGGACGACGCAACTCGATTGTTGCCGACGGTCGCCGACAGTTGTGTCGCGTCGTCAATTTTGTTCGCACCACAGATGTTAAAAATATTGATTTGCAAACAAAAAACATAAAAAGACATGTTATTTACTTTTATAAAAAACATTATAAAAACCTGGATAAAACATTATACGTGTACTGCAGATGTTTCCAAATCGCTACTTCTTTCGCCATTATACACGCAGAGAATATCTAACTCAGATAATTAAAAACAAAAACCTACCATTTATAAAGATAAAAAAACCGGAATGTACTGAATGTACCGGTCAAAAAAAACAGCTGAACGCAATTTGTCTATAAGAAATAAATCACATTTGTAATTTTTTACGTTTATGTTTTAACAAGAACAAAAAACACGACATTAAAAAACACCAAAAAACATTAAAAAGAAACAAAAAAACAACAAAATAAAAAACATAAAAAAAATAAAAAAATACAAAAACATGTTTTCTAAATCGTTATAAAAAACAAAAACATGTTTTTACATCTATGGTTTGCCAACGCTACTCAACCCAAAAGTTGAGCTCAGTTGCGTCGGCGTCGTTGGTGTGGACTGGCCATAACAGTCACATATCATCTGGTGGCTTTCACGTGACGCATGTAACGGGGAATGCCAACGACAATGTCAGTGTCAGCATTAATTATTATTTTACATAGCGCAATGTCGGTTGGTGGTCTTGCTGAGTTGGTAACGCCGTCGGTAGCATCAAACAAGTTAATCAACGCCGGGACCGGTTAGTACTTGGATGGGTGATTGTCTGCAGACAGGTAAACATGATATTTCGTTATGTAACCAACCATCCAGATAAACTCAGCCTGGCCATCCCGTTGTGGATAGTCACATCGAGTATCAGCAAAAGCTGAAACGTAAACAGGCACATCGTGCGATACGCGTATCTGTGGTCTCGCAGTGTAAACTGGTGTCCGGCTGAGAAACGAAAATCAGTGCCACACTAGGGGCCTTGTGTCGAAGCTAAGTATAAAACAAATGGAAGCTAACAAAAAATTACTTGACAACATGTAAAGCAAAAAAGTTTCAGAGATCTGTAAAACTTTTACGCCAATTTAATTTTTTTTTACATTTTTTAAATCTTGTATTTCAGTTGAAAACTTTTTCATGACGTACAGACAAACAGACAAACAGACAAGATTGGTAATGCTAACTATAGGACAGCCGCATAATAAAATGATAATATAATTATTGCCAAATGGATATATTTTCTCTGCTCACTTATCAATCAGTGACTCGAGAGAAGTTAAAAATACCAAAAATACGTAGCTTTTTAGTGTATGTTTGATTTATCAAGAAACACAGCTGACGCTAGGATAGCCGTCAGTTATATTCAAGATCATTGTTGTTGTTTGTTTTTGTTTTTTTTGCTGTCATTGAATGACGAATAAAGTTGTATATATATTTAAGATTAATGATTTTCATTACATCTGATTAGTAATTACTAATAACCTTGGCTGTATCTCTTACCGTTTCCGAAATATGGACAGTTTTTCGTTGAAAACGCACATTTTTCTACCCCCTTCCATTTAATCTAAACTTGAAAATGTTTTTTTTGCACTAAGTCGCTGAACTTTTGCATGCGTAGGTTTAAGATGCGAAGCTAATTCGTGTAAATTTTTTCTCGAAAACCTACCTGTTAGCCAGGATACATCCGTTACAGACGACGACAGACATACAACGGACGGACGTCCGACAACCATGCCATAAGCTCGACTGTTACTGAAGTACGATCGGCTAAAAACCTCGTTTGTCGCGCAGGTCTGGTGTCGTGTGCTTTCGTTCATGAAGATCTACCTGACGAGTGCAACGTATTTCTGGATGCTCTGCGAAGGCTGCTATCTCTTCCGACTCCTCACTAAAGCGTTTCAGCAGCCGGATTCTTTGCTCGGCCTCTACGCATTCGGCTGGGGTTTGTTTGACAAGATTATCTCTTGATTAGGCCTAATCTTTGTCTACAGACTAAGCCCGATTTATGCGTCCCGCTGCTCTTCATCTTCTGCTGTTCACGATACGATACGTTAAGTCTATTTAACTCGAGTTCAAGGCTAGCCAAATTACTCTGTCCACTCTCTACAAAAACAAAACAACTTATTAGGCTAAGTTTACGGTTTTAATTAACGAAAAAAACTTGTGATTTAGATAGCAATGTTTCGTACTTTTTAATCTAACAACTTTTGAGTTTAAAACAAGCTTACGTGAGACAGCCAATATAGCCCAAGAACCAAAAACCTGTCTTTACAGGACCAAAACACAGCAGTAGTTTTTATTAATTAAGCGACTTTAAAAACAGGTTGTTTAATTGTTTGATTAATTTAAGAGATAAGAAAACCAAACAACGCTTCTAAGACCCTTTACTTAAAAGGTATTTCGGCCGTCGCGAAACGTTGTGTTACTACAATTAAAGATAAATGACCAGTTGTGAACTTGCGACACCAATTACCGGCGAACGCTCAGCCGGAAATTGGCGGCCGAAGAACCGAAATTGCTGCCGGAAAACAAGTCAATTTGGTCCGTTTCTTTGATCTTTGGTGGCAGCGGACGTTTTGGTTAAACGCCAAGCTCCATTAGGCTTACTTCGACTTGTCGTCGATTTGTCGTAGACAGTGCAGGATTAACCGTGCACGGTGCAGGTGGTGCGTGTTTCTGCACTCGGCTCGGGGGCTTCATAACTCCACCATAATAATTTACATAGGTCAACGTACCAAAAAAGACAGTTTACACAAACTGGGTCATTTTATTTTTAAAAAAACATCGTACTTCATTGGCATTTTTTTGTAATTTAGTACCTGTCTTTGTAGTATTATTGTGAAATTATAAGGTTAAAGTCGATATTTTTTAAATTTTAAAATTGGAAGAGGAAACTCATTTTTTTCAGTGCGCAAAAAAGTTTTCAAAATCTTGATCCGGTAGTATGTTGTGCAGCATGTTATCGGCACGTTACGTACCAACATGTATGCGGCCATTCGTCCAGTGCCCACTACATCCTCACCCGTGCGATCAGCCAACCGTAAATGTTCAGGCGATATAGGCGGTCTGGTTTATGCGCTTGGCCTTCGACCGTTTTGAACTGGAAATTAGCACACCAGTTACCCCATTTCTAAGCAACGTTCGCACTTTCGTTCTTACTATGCATCTTTGTTTTCAAACTTGGAATTTGTGCGGGACAGAAGGACGGGCGGCGGAGGGGTAAAGTCTTTGATGCGGCTTATTAGGACGGCTGCATAACTAAAATCTGTGGTGGCTTGGCGTAGCGGTAACGCGTTTTATCCGATCAACGAAGTTACTCTACGCCGGGCCGGGTTAGTACTTGGATGGGTGACTGTCTGCGGGCACGTAAACCATCTCGGTATATAACCAGCCGCCTAGGTCAACTCAGCCTTCCATTCCTTCAGGGTAGGTAAATCAAGTAGGCTACTGGCTCTTTTGTCTGGGGTCAAGGCGGGACGCGTTCACCTGTGTCGGGTGGCAGGTAACACTGGGTAATCCCATCCGGCGGGTGACGCTCCGTAGCTCTGAAATTGGCTTTGATTATAAGCTATAACACCATATGTACAACCTTTAATATACATGTATTTTGCAGTTAAAAGAAACTGGAAGGTTTGTAAAGAGCGGCATTAAACTGGAAAGTTAAATACGATAAATGTCTATAGTGTCAACTAGTATCTCTACTCAGTAGTAAGCCTACATTCACCAACCGAAAATACAAGGCTGCACTGTCGCTTCCGGCGATTGTGCAAGGTCTTACCAAACGTAAAATGTTGTTTTCCGGGAAACTGCATTAACCACAGTACTTACTATATGATTTACCGAAGAACCAGCAACAGCCCTTACGGCCATTGGAACTAATTGACTTTGCGCATGCGGACAATTAAACGTCGGAAATTTAGATAAGTCGCCAGCGTGCCACGAATGCGGTCAGAAATAAGGTCAGACGTGTGTACGGTTCGTGAATAATAATTCTCCTCGATAGAATAACTGATAGTCGGGGCGAATGGCCATCGATCTATATGCAGATGAGAAACTGCTCGCGTGCAGTTGCACCTTCAATGTGAACAGGGATTCACTTCGAGTCTAATGGACTGTGACTTATCAACGAGCACGATGCTTAGAAGAAATAAAATCAAAGTCAATTCAAATGTTTCAGTAACTGAAAAACAATATACACTTTGTGTCCTAAAAACATCACGGACATTTTCGGCTGTAACTTGAAAAACAATATATCAGATTTTGATCGTTTTTGGTACGAATATTTTTGATACAACTTGCCATCAAATGGCCGTTTAGTTTCCCACCTCACCCAACGTTTGTTCCTGCATTACCTGAGGAAAACACAACCAGCGAAATATCACTTTTTTATCTAATGCGATATGGTTGCTTAATTAACATAACGCGTAAAAGCACATTTTGTTCACATTTCTGACACTTTGGCTGACATTTTGTCTACATATTGAGTTGTTCATTTTTTAATTGCCTGCAGTAAAGTTGCTTTAATTGTTGGCCCATTATGCGAACACAGGCAAGGAGACGCTTTCTCCATTCATTGACAGCAGTATCGATAATGCTCTGCTCCAGACCAATCCAAGTTCTACCAGTGGCTTTTTGACTTCACAAAGATTTCTAAACTGCTGCATGACAGTAAACCTTGTAATAGACCGGCTGTTGGGGCCCACAGATTAAAATAAATGAAATTTATTGACGTTTTTTCTATTTGATCTTTCAAAATCGTGACCCGAAAATATTTAAGGTTCAGTGTAGACTTATTGTAATCAAAGTAAATAGGCTGCAGCGATGTTTACCAGGCCCGTCGAGAGCCTCAATAGGGCCCGTGGAAACATTATCCATTGATTGATTTATTGATTGGCTGATATACTCGATGGCGTAAACACTTATGCTCGTGAGGGCCTCGAGCACAAAAAAAACAAATATACGTTTTTTCATAGTGGGGGAGATTACAAAAAGGAAATAAAAATTGTATAGTCTCTTTGCCCCAGACCTTACCAGCGGGCTTACAGGCCTTCAACTCGTGGGACAGGGTTTGTTGCCTCTCCCCAAAAGCCTACCTCTAGGCCTTGCAATTGAAGGTTCTTACTGACATTTGAATTATAACAGGGTACAGGGCTCCCAAGAGTCTCACTCTCTTTCTACGCCATGTCTGTCTGTCTGGTTACTGCCCTGTGGCAAAATATAAATATATTTTGTGACGGTGTACTGTGTACACTGTACAGGTGGACCAGCTGTGTCGTCTCTTGTCTACGCCGTAATCAGAATTTTTACCCAAAACGACAGGTAAACAATCTCACCGTATGCTTGCCACCTTCTTCTTCTTCTTCTTCTTAATGACACTCAGAACTGAGTAGTATATGGCACGTGTGCATAATACCCCGTTTACACGATCAAGCTGGCTCGACGAGCTGCTATATGTTAGCTGAACAAGCCAGCTCGATGTTTGCTCGACGTTTGCTCGATGTCTGCTCGATCGTGTAAACGGGGTATAAAGTGCCCGGAAAACCCGATAGGGGCATAACATTCAAGTTTCTGGAGATGACAAAAAACAACGTTCAGGTGCAACAAGACGACATAGTCTTCTCCGTCAGAAAATTACAGCTGTCTGTCGAAAAACTGCGTCTTTCTCCCACAATTACTTTAACCCATTCACGACGCCGCTGTTTGTACTATGATAACGTAAAGGCGCATGCAGGGCGACGTAACTGAATTTTAAAAAGTTAAAGGTGGTATTATAGCTCATAATAAAAGCCCATTTCAGAGCTACGGAGCGTCACCTGGCGTATGGGATGCCACAGTGTTACCTGCCACCCGACACAGGTGAACGCGCCCCGCCTTAACCCCAGCCAGATAGGCCGGTACTCGATTTGCCCACCCCGGAGGGATGGAAGGCTGAGTTGACCTAGGCGGCTGGTTACGTACCGAAATGGTTTACCTGTCCGCAGGCAGTCACCCATCGCAGTACTAACCGGACCCGGCGTAGAGTAACTTCGTTGATCGAATCGAACGCGTTACCAATAAGCCACGCCACCAGTGACTGACCTGTGGGCGAGTTCAGTTAAGTTACGTCCTTTTGTAGGCCCCCTATGCGTTTTAACGTATCCTCGTTGTCATATAATGTCGGGTTACTTGGAAAGCAATTACGCCGGGAATAATTACGAGCTTAGAGTCGCCGTCGGTCGGAGTTCCGTCGACCCCACCAGTTGCTCAATTTCCTCGCTATTTCCTGCCGTAATATGTTGCTGCTGCTTCTGCGTGGATTGTACGGGGTGGCCTCATAATGGCACCATTTTCCATGCACTTTAACTGCATCAAATATCAACCGGTTTTCAGAATTTATTTACTTTTAAAATCAGGAGAAAATTTGCAATAACAGTGTTGTTAAAGATTTTACCACACATCAAATATGTCGCTCTACTACCTTGTGTTTTCGTTGATCGCGCCATTGCTCAGTGCCGTCGCCGGGTTGAGTGAGTCGTCCAGCAGCAAGACAGACACCTTAAACATTTTACGTAACAAGAAATTTGTGCAAAGCTCACGAAACGCGCGAAAGCCTATAGCAGTTTCTGTTCGCAGGTAATCTTAGTCTATCTCAATCCATTTCGTCGTAATTCATCTTTGCAGCCAAAAATCGCCAAAAAATCACGTTAAATCGATATCTTTGGGGTTCAAGGTCATTCAAGGTTATCGATGTTGACATTCGTAAGAAGCTCCTTATCAGTGCTTGCTATGATAAACAGCATTGCTGTGCCTATCTGCAACCATTTACACGCTAGACAAGCACAGAGTATAAATCACCACTTTTTACAGGGGTACCTCTCGTTGACACCCACGCGTGCAGGCCTGCTTGAATCTAGAGCGTCCGGACTTGGACTGCTAAAATCTACGTTGAATGCTGAAAATTTCATATGCATGTTGTCTTGGTCTATCTCCAGCCATTACGTCGCAATTCAGTGTTGAAATGTGCGCTGCGTCCAAAAATTGCGAAAAATTCAATAAAAACCTCTTTTTGAGGGGTTCAGGATCGTTCAAGGTCATCGATGTTGATAAATCCAAAAAGCCTGTCACCAGTGCTTGTTATGATAAGCAGCATGTATGTACATATCTGCCACCAATTTTACGCTACGCGAGAAAATTGCGGTAAAATAACCACTTTTTAGGAGGGTAGCTGTCTTTGACGCCCGCCTGCGCCGGCCTCCTTGAACCTAGGGGGTCGGGACTTGTACAGCTAAAATCCA
>Ga0209367_1011884_pt1 | contig 11475 bp, 5 predicted proteins | sample WorMetLIZISLAND2_FD_187412 | JGI IMG/M metagenome (GOLD analysis project Ga0209367, IMG submission 187412) | Marine gutless worms symbiont microbial communities from Max Planck institute for Marine Microbiology, Germany - Olavius geniculatus... ... | reverse complement strand
ACGGAGGGGTGTATATTTCACCTATATGGGGAGCAAAAACCCCTGGGCGGATTGAGCCCAAATTTTGTTTGGTGGTAGGCGTCCATGACGTAATTACGCCATTAAAATTTGGTGACGATCGGTTCAGAGCTTTTTGGTTGGCTGAGGGTCAAAGTTTGCATTTTCCCATATACTTTGAAGGTCGTCCTTACAACACTCACACTACCGTGTGAGTGTGATGCACACCAAATAATAGCGAGTTTTTACAATTTTAGATTTCGGTCGTTTCTGTGTTTGGTATTTCATGTTAGGTTTTTCTGTAAAGGTTAAACTTTCTGTTCTGTTGTTGTAAAGGTTAAACTTACTGTTCCATTATTATGTGTATGTACGTGCATTCTGCCTGTAAAGGCCGTCCCCAAAATGACAGATACTCTGTCGGGTGGGTCGTTAAACCCTACACACCCGCTTACTTTAAACAGAATAAAAATAGGCGTTTAGTTTCCACTAAACTGGTCACATTTTAGCATGTGGGAAATTTAATTTGTGGGAAAGTTACGTCTGAATTTGCAAGCAGTGATTTTTACGTGCGACAGCATGAAATGCTTTGCGTCTTACCCATCGTCGAGGCGACCGGCCGTCCGTCTGTCTGTCCGTCCATCTGTCACACTTTGGTATTGTGTCAACGCAACGCAAGCTAGGATCACGAAATCTTTACCGTGGACTGCCACGAAGACTGTAGTTTTAGGATCCGTAAAGCTTTTCCCGAAATTAGAAAGAAGTCACCCCGATTGAGGGTGCTAAAAGAGAGGGGGTACAAAAAATGGCCATTTTGAGCCAATTAGTCGCCGTATCTCAGAAACGGTGATAGGGCCTAGGTTACTATTAACTATTAACCACTAATAGGAAGTCCTATACGGCCTTTTGATTGGCATTAAGATCAACGACCTTGAACGACCTTGAACCCCAAAATAGGGGTTTTTAGTGACTTCGCAATTTTGGGCTGCAACACACATTTTAATAGTAAATTGCGCCAGAATGGCTGAAGATAGACCATTTAAGACAAGCTGCATATGAAATTTTCATTATTAAACGTAGATTTTAGCAGTTTAAGTCCCGACCCCCTAGGTTCAAAAAGGTCTCCGCACGCGGGCATCAAAGCGGGGTACCCCCATAAAAGGTTGTTATTTTACCGCTGTTGGCTTATCACTGTGCTATCACGCTCAATAACTTTGACTGTTGTTATCATTTCAGCTGAAAGCGATTGTCGTGACAATCTTGATAACAAATTATGATTAGCGTATTTGTATCGTGAGATCTTGTCATTCGTATGGGCTGTTTGTTTAATGGTTATTCCGTGCTTATGATAGAATATACTGCGGTATATTAAAGTATTATACATCGTTGGTCAAAGTTTATCACCGCGTTTTCGTCATGACACAGTGATCATTACAACCTGTGTCACTTAGAACGCTTTGCTACATACCTTTTGAAATGTTGGTGTCAAATAATGGCTAAAGTAATAATGAGTGAAACGTATCGTCATTTGATTGATTTAAATGAAATAAACATCTGAAAATACCTATTTGTGAAAGGCTTAATGTTAACAATATTCAGTGTGCAGAAACAAAAAGCACCCTTCTACAAAAACCTAAATATCTTCGAAACGGTGCAGTGATTTTGTTCAAAATTATCAACGATTATTAAGCGAAAAAATGCTACAGGAAGAAGAAGTTTTGTGAATATTACAAAAGTGTGTTTAAATAGTGCAACTTTTGGTTTTAATGCGTTATTTCCGACTAAATCCGCGTTTGCAACTTCAGTACAAGTACAGGGTGGGCCAAAAAACGTGGCACTTTACTTTCGTCCATCTTCGCCAATTACATTGATCGATTTTCAAAATTCTTTCCCTGGCACACTCTGTGGACAGTTTGCTATAACGTGATTATTACACATCCCACCACACTGCAAATGCGTCTCTACACTATCTTGTGAAATATCAATGAAATATGCATACATAACGATAATAACAAACAAACATTTTGGTAAAATTATCAAAAACACTTCAGACCAACATTACACTGAATGATTTGTATGACACTTAACTGTGTGAGTCCAATACAGTCTAGTGGCAACGGATCATTTATCGCAATGTTGGTCTGAGATGTTTTTTTCATCTATCCAAATTTCTGTTATTATCGTTAGTTTTTGCTTACATTTATATTTCACAAGGTAATGAAGAGACGCATTTACTGTGTGGTGGGATATATAATAATAACGTTGTTGCGAATTGTCTGCCGAGTGTGCCAGTCAAAGAATTTTAAAAATCGGTCAATAATTGGCGAAGATATAGACAAAAGTAAAGCGCCACGTTTTTTTATGGCCCACGGTGTATAAACTGGTTACACTCGTATATTTTGTCTACTCATAATCATGCAGCATCATGTTTGTTTATTAAAGTCTTTCAGAGTGCAAACTTGCAATCTCATTACACGAGAAAAACGAGACTAGCCTAGAGCCTACTTAAAACAATTGCACAGGCCTACTGTAAGTTACATAATGCAACAAAAACAAAACTAAAAGTTAAGACAACTTGAATAGTTAAGTAACAGTCTGTAAACAACGGTCTTGTTATGAAGTCACTGTCGTCAGAGTTTGTTTTGCACTATCGTCTATCATGGCGCTTTTTAACTTGTAGGGGCCTACACAGTGTGAAACACTCAGATAGGGAGTTATTGATATCTTGATTTTCAACAACACAGGCGTAATCGGGTTTTCTGCATTTCAAGTCATATCTTTAACATGCGTTCAAAAGTTGGTTCGTTTAAACGGGCGATTTTTCTGCACGGTTGAAAAGTCGTCTTTTACATTTAATTCCATGCTAACTCTGAACAACAAAGGTTGAGATGCATGATAAAATTTGCAGCAATAACGGCAGAATGCTTCGGGAATAATCTTCGAAAATCTTGTAAGACAGTGTTTAAAAGATAGTAATATCTGTTCAAGAGGTATTTCTTGCAGCACATTGTAAGCCTTTGACATCCGTTGTCTGAGGACTCTATGCAGTCGAGTGGATAATTCTGAATTCATATCAGGTAGCCTATGTAAACGTAAATATCAAGATTTATATACGAATGTTGCTTGAATGCTAATTTAGTTACAAATTGTAAGTTGAAGTTGAGTTACGTAACTGATTTGCACAAATTAATACGTATAGGCCTACTTGTCGCCTTTGTTGTTAAGGGCGTAATTAATAGGATCGGCTGACGACAAGACGCTATACTGCTATATTGTTGCTGCTGCTGCTGCTGCCGCTGCAACGTCTATTGATGCTACAATTTGTGAAAGCCGTCGTTCGCCCGCATCAGCTGTTCTACTACGTCATTCTCAGTGATGTCAAAACAGCGGCACTTGTCTGTCCACTTAGTAAACTTGCCGGCAGGCTAGTGTAGCGATGTGCTCGATAACTTACCTTAGGCCTCCCTGGTGCGACTTATTGTCGCTCGACGCCACGCCGTTAGGCCTACCAGTGATGAGGTCGAATCCTCTTAGTTCGAGTTCGAGGCACGAAAAATAAAAGACAAGTCCACTGCCGGTGACACCGGAATCTAGTATTATATGGCTGCGCTGTGGGTCCATATTCAGCAAACACAAAGAACACAAAACACGGAAGAAACATGAAAATTATAATCCCCCAATAAATAAACAAGAAGCCCAGCTGTCGCAAGGATATCCAACCGTACTGGTTGTCAGTGACCTTCAAGGTCATCCTAGGTGAATGATTTCCATTTCGTCTGATAGCGCGTATGCCACTTTGGACTTTCAACGGAAGTCGCAAAATTGCCCATTTTTCCGAAATTTGGAAACGCAGAAAATCACCGATATTTGCGTTGTTTCGCAAAAAATAAAGTTTAGCAAGCCGTAAAACGTCGTCACGGATTAGTGTGAATTACTGAAAGGCAATAAAATTCATATCTCCTCTGACTCCCAGTCATAGGCCTATAAACGACGCGGCCCTCCGATTCGTTCCATTCTTGGACGCGGGCGACTTCAGCGGCTGAGGCGCAAAGTTTACTGCCGAATGGACGGAGGACGGGCAACAAGCGGCCGTACAAATACACGTACTTACAATAACCCGAAAAGAATCGCTCCAACCGCGGAAATAAATGCGAATATGCCTTACGTTGCTAGGCGATACTGCAGCTGTCTCGACGTACTTCACTAATTGGAAGTGACGTCTGACTGTATACTTACGCACAGCGGCTGATGATGTGCCCAGCAGCAGCAGCAGCAGCTCGAGTCATCTGTCTCTGTCTTGTTAGCACCTAGCTACCTATAGGCTCAACGCCGACAGCGGAGCATCACTGCATCAGAATAATAACGCGTTATATCACTCTAGCGGAAAATGTTTAAAACTACGTTACTGGTGATTGAGTCGTCTCTGTAGACTGATATTGAAAAATCATTAGAAATACAATAATGTTGAATACTTTCTCGACTAACATGCAAGCTGTAACCAAATTATTATTTTGACCGAGTGCATTGTGAGTCAAGAAAAAAAAGTAAAAACAGAGTGTTTTAATCACCGTACACTTGATTAAACTTATATTTTATCGCCGTAAGAACCCGCTTTATGACGCTGTGCAGGAGACAGAGAGTTAGTAATGTCTTCTTGGTTAAACGCAAAGCGTTAGAAGTATCAAAACCAGTTGAAAACCTACGGGCCCTGTCGGTCTTACAGTTAAGAAATTTGTTAAGTGATTGACAATCACGTCGGCGGCACCACCAGCAGCTATAGTGCTACAACAGCAATTATAGTGAGCTCGTTAGAATGGACAGATGGATGACATCAGACCATATTTGAAAGCCGTTCGATTTAAATCAAGTGTATTTTTGACGTAAAATAAAAGAAATAACTACAGGAATTCGGTACTACCGGTTTTTTCTTCTTATTATCACTTGGAGATTTTTGAGTTTTGTGTAAACTTTTGTGCAGATAAAAACACTGCTGAAGCGATCTTGTGATAACACTTTGGACTAAGCTATCAAACTTTTTCAAACTCACCTGTTAATTTTTTTCGAACTGTTTCCTACTTCGAAGTAAATGTATCGAACTTTACAACTAAGCACAAGCCGACGACTGCTGCCGGCGAGACAAGGTAAGCGAAGTTTACTTTGCCGAGTGTGTCGGCTAGCGGCGAGCGGACTGCGCAGTTCTGCATGGCGTGCTGCTATGGTGATACATGTAGGTCCTGAAGTAGCGCTGCTGTGCTGATTTGCTTGCCTCATCATCTAGTTTTGATGAGAGTAGGCATACACGTTCGACCGTCATCGTTAGCTACGTAGCGTGACTGTGTGCATGCGAATGTTTCCCCATTTGTAGCTATGTCGATATTACCCTACGTAGTGTCTAGGCCTATCTTCGCGGTCCGACGGCTTTACTTGGACAGTGTTGCGACAGCTCTAAGTCGCCGACTTAAAGCTCAACGACTTCTGAAGTTCTGGCGCACCTGCGAAAGGTTACCGTATTGATTGATTTTGATTATCCGGCCCCATGACGCAGTGATTTCGACGCATCAGTAATTGCGGGCGGTGGTTGAGGACATGCTGCTGAGAAACGTTTTATTCGTTCTACTCGCATCGCTGATAGTCACCACGGTTAACTTCGGCGGCGGCATCTTGGTCTCGGCCGAGAACGCGCCCAGACGTCATGATGACGTCACACAGCTGGTACCCAACAGAACTCGCGTGCAGTTTCGTCGCGCGTTCAAACGCAGTCTGGTACAGATATTCGGAATGGAGAAGCGACCATCACAGCGACGGACGACGGGCAGCGGTGGCGTTTCGGCGTACATGAGATGGTTGTATGGAGAGAGTTCTTCTGGCAGACTGTCGAGTGTACTCAGACACATTGGTCGACGTCGCAACGAGTATCGACAGAAACGTCACTCGCAAGCCACGGCCAACACTGTCCGCAGCTTTGCCGGTATATAGATGCATTGCAAATATCACTCGTTCATCAGTGCATCACAGAGTAAAAATTTCAAAATGTTTTAGCCGACCGTACTTAATAATGATCGAGCCATTGGCATGGTCGTCGTCTGTCTGTCTGTCACGGATGCATTGTGGCTAAACGGTGCGAGATAAGGCCTAGGTTGCTATTGATCACTAATAGGAAGTCGCATATTGGCTTTCAAATGAAATGTAAATTATTGACTTTGGATGACCTTAAAAGGTCATAACGCAATCGTAACGCATCACCTGCCAATCGTGCGGTATTGTGGCTAAACGGTCAGTCGTAGGGGCTCGACGATGGTAGCATCGGATAGGGGGCTGGTAACTTCCTATAAGCTGTCAATAGTAACCCTATTTCCACCTGCAGCGGTTTGGAGGCAATTTTCAGTGAATAGTTTCAAGGCATAAGTGGCCAAATATCCCTACACAGATTGGTCTTCTGACATTTTGATGCTACTTATAGGACTGTCCCACACCAGTTCTATCAGCTATTTACAATCTTTATTGCCCGCCAGCAATATATGTTTCCAGTCTGTTTTACTCTTATGACACGGAAAACTAAAGATTTGTACATTGTGACGTTCAACGAAGTGAAGGAATTGCTTCCTAATTTTCTACCAGTTCACGATTTCATTCGCTGGCTGAACTCCTCTAACTCGGACATTACAAGTGACTGTGTACGCCGGTACTCTTTAGTCCTAGTTACTAATTTTTATATAAACCGTTTTTGTCGATGTTTCAAAAAATTTGCACTGCGTTATAATTTTACAATCAGACATAAAAAAATTGCAGATTTTGTTCAGCTGTTTTAATCTCGTTTGACAAAGACTTAATAGTTTTACGCTGATTTCCACAAAAAATATTTACGGGCACGTACTCGCATTTTCCGTACTTGCATTTTCCATCAGTGCAAAATGTCCTGTTTTTACTTACATTTTCCAGTACTTGCATTTTCATCGCCCCGCTGAAAATTCATATTGGTGGTTTCTTGTCCGGTGCGGTGGCCTTTTACCAAAATAGTCTTTCGTCCGAAAATGGCATTTTTGTGGCGTTTTGTCTGATGGCTTTATCTCTATTTGTTTGTCGGAAATACATCACAGCGCTGTTGTCCGTATAGACAGAAGTTACAACAACGGCAGCTGTAGCGTTAGCGTCAGTTCGTCGCTGCATCTCGTGTTCAATCTGTCCAGCATCCCTACTGCTGAGTCGGTGACTGCGGCCGAACTGCGATTTGTTCACCGTCCGATGCCGACCAACGCGACAGCAGCGCTACAGCTGAGCGTCTGGCGCGTCAGACATCACCAAAGTGCATCACACGTCGTCGACGAAGACGTCGAGGAAAACTACAACGATCAGTTGTTGGACGTCGTGACGTTGAAGTCATCTCGCCTGTGTCGCGACGACGTCACCGGCTGCTCGCTGTCGTTCGACGTGACTCCGGCGATCAGTCTTCAGCGTCAGAGCGACTCTGACGACGACAGCTGCCGGCAGCTCCGACTGCGAGTCCGTCTTAGAACTGTCTCGACGACCACCACGACGAGCGGCGGCGTCAAGCTGCAGTTGGTAGAGGCGCCGACACTCATTGTCTACACGCACGACGGCCTACAAACGACCACGCCCACTCATTCCGCCACGACTGGCTCAGTCCGTGATAGATGTAATAAACTTTTTCTTAAAAAAACTTTTTCCACTCTTACCACGTTTTACATTTTAAACGTTTTTATAATTCTGTTAACGATTTTCATCTAGAGAAAAAAACGTTCATCAAAAATTTTATCATCACGACTTCGAGAAGTATTTTGTGAAACCTGATTTACTTTTACTGTCACTGTTGACCAGTTGGTTGAACTTGGTTCTGCAGTAGTTTGCCTAGTTAGTTAACTTAGCTTGGCGATACTTGAGCTGCGTTTTGGATCGCCTAACAACCGTGAGCAAGTTTAGTGCGCCACAGATAATTAGATACTCTATGCCGAAGCACGAAAAACAAATTTACTAGTATATTGCATCAATACAACAAAAGGAAACTCGAAAGCGAGTTTTCCGTCTGCCGTGCCGTCAAACAGAAATTAAAACTATTAGCTAAATTTAAAAAAAAACTATTAAAAGTATTATTATGATTAGCATATTAATTTTATATATTTATCCGTGGCGCACTAAACTTTTTCATGGTTGTTAGGCCATCCACATGGGCCATCCAAAACGCAGTTTTGGTCTAATAACCACACGGTTAAATTGAAATTAAATAAAGTTTTTTTCTGTCTTTAGTTTCAGCTATACCGCATCTACAACATTAGTCATTAGGCAAGAGGTTGAACAAACTATAAGGCTAACTTTTTTTTATTTAAAGTTTATCAACGTTTTCTTTGTGTTCCTGCCACGTTTTTACGTTGCTAACGTTTCTAATTTGTTTCTGGAATGTTTTTTTTACATTTGTGCTTTAGTCGATATCCACGTCGCGGGAGGTCGTTACCGCCGTCGACGTCGACGCGGCCGGCGTCACGGCAAACGGTCTGCCGCTGAGCCCGGCTACAGCGCTCGACGTTCTGCCGCCAGACCACGCAAGCGCCACCATGTCCGCTGTCGTCGCTGGCCGCTCTACGTCGACTTTGGTGATGTCGGCTGGAACGATTGGATCGTCGCGCCGGCCGGCTATCAGGCGTTCTACTGCGCCGGCCAGTGCCCGTTCTACATGCCCGACAACCTGAACGCGACCAACCACGCCGTCGTACAGGCGCTCGTCAACTCTGTCAACCCGTCGCTAGCGCCGAGGCCCTGCTGCGTGCCAACCGTCATGCGATCCATCTCGATGTTGTACGTCGACGCCGAGGACAGGGTGGTCATCAAGAACTACCAGAACATGGTCGTCCACGCCTGCGGTTGCCGATGATACCACAGTCCGCAGTCTGTTACCGCGCCCCCAGGCCGTCCGCTGCAACGTAGACTTTTTAATGTAAGAGGTTTATGATGGAAGCAGACATTTCGCGGGTTTACATGAGCGACACAACCCGCAGTATCGCTGTGTCTGAAGCACGCGAAAATGTCGGCCGAGTACCGACATAATATGTCGGCCGAGTACCGACATAACATATGAACGTCCGTCTAGTTGTATAGGCCTACACCACACTGCGCAACCTCACTTTTGACTGTTTGAACAGAAAAAATGACTCACCGATTACTCTTGCTTTGAGCAACCGTACGTTCACACCGATTTTGTTTTTTTTCTACTGATTTTTTTCTTTCTGATTCTGGCTGTTTGATGTCGACGTCATGCCATGTGTCTGTGATAACATTCTGAAGATCTTTGAGGTTCGCAAATGGCTCATGCTTTCCTTCATAGACAGGTTCTTGCAAGATGTTCCAAAGTGAATAATGTAGCGGGAGTCAAATCTGTTGAATGCGTTGTCCATTCTTGTGAGCTGATGAAATCTGGCGTGTTGTGTTGAAGAAAATTTTGAGTTGCTTTGATGCGGTGTGATGAAACGTTGTCTTTACATAATTGGATTTTTAACTTGTCTTACGTCATTAAGCGGCATTCAGTGGTGTCATTAGTGAAGTCACTGAAATTTGTAACCGAGTAAGAGTACAAATTGATCTACAAATGCGCTAAAGGAAATTTATCTCCATAAAATATACGCGCCGTTATATTTACGCAAATTTCGGGACGTTTTTTAGCGCCACCCGGTATAATTGCGCGTTATTATCGGCCACTTTTGTCGTGTAATAAACAGGATAGGCTATTAATGACAAATCGTCAGTTGACCGCTAGAACTGTTGAGCGTTCATTCAAGGAAGTCTAGATCTATAGGCCTAACACATCCACAGTTCCGTGGTTTATTCCTACTGCGATTGACGAAAGACCCGACCAACCGACAGACTGACTGGTGGGCCACGGCGAACGACGATGCAGTGCACGCACGCGCGCTCAGCATCAGTTCTCTGTGTTCCTGGACTTCCTGCAGATGCCAGGCGCCTCCTCTAATTGCCGGGCACGACGAGTTTGTTATGATTTAGGCCTATTTTATCGAGCCAGACCAGCGATCTTACAAAGAACAGTAACGTACTTCTGCAGGTGCCAGATACTTGGACTGCGGACTATTAGCTGGCGACGTCGCTTTAGCGTTAGGCTTTAGTGTTAGTGTTACGCCTTCCGTGCAAGGCAAGGCAAGGCAAGGCAACTAATATCACACAAGAAACCCAGCTGTCGATAGGAAAAGCCGACCGTACAGCCCACGCCCGAAGCCCTGCAGCGTCCGACTTTCAATCACGGAGAGAAAGCGATTTCCCAGAGGTGACACAGTTGTATGCACGCTGTGTTAATGGAACGCTGCTCCCATAAGCTACAGTTAACACACGTCGCGCGCGGTGACACGCGGCTCGTCAGGCCAAGCGATAACTACAGTTGTAAATAACCAACGGAAATATCGGACGCAGGTTTCACAATTTTTCTCACAATAAAGACGCCTTGCTAAGAATGACGCGCTACAGTCTATACAGTTCCTGCTGCAGTACTGACCTGAAAGGGCCTTTATCAGGCCCTAACTTTCACCGGAAAGCCCCCTTCATTCAACCACAGATTTAAAAATGTTCCTTTTGCGCTATATCGCTAAAATTTTGCACGCCTAGGTTTCAGGCACGTGGCTAATTATTCGTGTAAATAGCCACAGTACATCCGTTACAGACGACGACAGACAGACAGACAGCTGGACAAACGGACGGACGACAGCCGTACCATTTATAAGCTTGACCGTTGCTTAAGTGCGGTCGGCTAAAATCTTAAAGTTTTAGCGGCTTATTTCTAATTGCAGCTCTTGCCTCTGGACTCCGATCGACCGGCCAGTCCCTGAAATTTGCCATGGAAAGTTGGGCTTCTTCTTCGGCGTATGATCAAACTTCAACAAGTTGAAGACTCTTGACCAGTAGTGGTTGTGGACATGCCGGCAGTGCTGAGTGCGTGAAGAACAAGAAATTTGAGAAAAGCTCACGAGACGCGCGAAAGCCTATAGCATTTCCAGTTCAGTAGTTATAGTTTCGAAAATCGCATATCACTTGGACTCGGCACATCGGGACCATAATACACATCGGCCATAGGCGCGTGTGGCGTTGGCGACGGTGGCGCCTCCTTGTGAATGATATAGACTTGCGCAGCTCGATATCACGAAAAAATCAGTAAAACCCCCTATATTGGCGTTCAAGATCATCCAAGGTCATTGTATTCGGTGGCAATTGAAAGCCAGTATACGATTTCCTATTAGTGATTAATAGTAACCTAAGCCCTATCTCGCACCGTTACTGAGATACAGCGAGTTTTTGGCCGAAAATTGCAAATTTTGACCACCCCTCTCTCATTTAGCGCCCTCGTTCGGGTGACCCCCTTCGAATTTATAGAAAAGCTTTACGGTTCCTGAAACTAGAGTCTTCCGGGCAGCCGATGGTGAAGATTTGGAGATCCTAGCTTGGACCGTTTTTGCCTGATCCACCCGTGTG
>Ga0209367_1011883_pt1 | contig 11475 bp, 9 predicted proteins | sample WorMetLIZISLAND2_FD_187412 | JGI IMG/M metagenome (GOLD analysis project Ga0209367, IMG submission 187412) | Marine gutless worms symbiont microbial communities from Max Planck institute for Marine Microbiology, Germany - Olavius geniculatus... ... | reverse complement strand
CCTCTGGTCAGGGGGGGGTGAGGGTGGCGAAGCCCCCCTGAAGCTGAAACACTTTTTGCTTTTGAAAGTTCAATGGAAGCCGCAAATTCGCCCATTTTTTGATGAAATTCAGAAACGCAGAAAATCACAGCGTCATATCAGATGCAATCTCAAATGGCGATTTTAATCGCATATTGTATCGGTATGATACAAATTCATATAAAGTCGCCTTAAAAAATTTTCATGGTCGGGCCAAGGGGGGGCATCGCACCGTGGCCCTCTCCCTAAATACGCCACTGCTCATACAGCAGAATTTTGACTTTTGACCTTTTCGCGTTCTAACTTAGGTTTACGCTGTAAATTAGCTTAGTTCATGTTCCAAGGCACACTAGCACGAAAGTCTGGAGAAAATCCGTTAATACGAAAACATACCAGATATGTCGCAGAAGAAAGAAGCCCCGAAAATAGGCGTAGTGTTTTGGGCTCATTTCATTACTGTGAGTGTAACCTCAAAGTGCACCATGGCAAAAAAATCACTCAAATTATCACGGCTTGTGCGGTAGCAACAAGCTGTTGTATAAGTGCCAAGTCAAAAGGTAGGCCAAAATTTCGACCCCCCACAACTCCCACATTTTTCGACCGATCTTAATGAAATTTGAAATCAAGAAAGACATCCGTGATACGACCGCACATGCAAAATTTGGTTGATGTGGGACGACGGAAAGGGGGTCTGCGTAGGGAGGGAATTTTCCGTTACTTTCTGTGTTCTATCTTTTTTTGTATTCTTGCGCACGCCTACAGGTCACACCAGAAGACCGATCACGACCGTTTATGGCTCAAAACGCGTGTTTCCGCGTAAGGTAGGGCCTTTTGGGGGTCTGGATGATAAAAAATAATATTTTGGGTCAAAACTCCCCAAAAACATGATTTTTGGGGGCCTGAATAGGCATTTTAAGCCAAATTTGCGAAATTTTAGAATCACGATATCTCGCCAACAGTATCGCCAACTCCTTACGACGTACCGTTTAGCCACAATACATTTGTTACGGGTAAAAGTCTAAAAGACGACTGAGAGACGACATATCGTACCGAAGGCTCAACCTGACGGTCAACCTGATAGCAAGGACAATAAAATAAGTACGGGAGATTTTCATGACAACCGGGAAATACTTTTCTAAAATCATATTTCAATGCAAATGTGTTTTTTTTTTTTTAACTTTTATTTATTTTCAACAGTTTCACAAAAGAAATGCCTGGGGGAATGGACGCTCTGGCACTGCTGTATTTCGCGAAAATTTACTGGCTATATGTATTATGTCCACACGATAGGCGTCTGTGGATATGGATATGGATAGCAAATTTCATATCCACAGCAAGCCTGCTCGCGGACAGTAAAATCGACTTTAATTTTATTACGCGTGAAAGCAGCTACTGCTTTAGCACGTCTTAGCCATCGCAATTCTGTCCGTCCGTCTGTCCATCCGTCACACGGGTGGATCAGTCAGAAACAGTGCAAGCTAAGATCACCAAATCTTTGCCCCGAAAAAATGTAAAGCTTTTCCATAAATTCGAAGGGGGTCACCTCAAACGAGGGCACTAAATGAGAGGGGGTAGGAAAAATTTGCGATTTTTAGCCAATATGTCGCTGTATCTTAATAACGGTGCGAGATAGGGCCTCTAGTTACTATTAATCACTAATACAAAGTCGTAAACTGGCTTTCTATTGCCACCAAATTCAATGACCGTGGATGACTTTGAACGCCAAAATAGGGGTTTTATGGATTTTTTGGCGATTTCGGGCTGAGAGACACATTTCAGGAGCAAATTGCGCCGAAATCAATTGAGATCGACATGGAGAAGCTGCATATGAAATTTTCAGCATTCAACGTAGATTTCGACGGTCCAAGTCTCGATTTTCTAGGTTTAAGGAAACCTGCGCACGAGGGCATCAAAGAGCGGTACCCCCCGTAAAAGTCGTTATTTTACCGCTGTTGGCGAGTGTTTCATGAAAACGGTTGCAGATAGGCATGGACATGCTGCCTATCACAACAAGTACTAGTGACGAGCTTTTTGGTCGTATCAACGTCGATGACTTTGAAGGACCCCAAATTTCCAAAATAAGGGGTTTTTATTGATTTTTGCGATTTTCGGCTCAGCGCACACTGCAAGAATGAACTGCGACGAAATGGCTGGAGACAGACTGGCAGGCTTTCACACTTCTCGTGAGCACTAGCTCAAATTTCTTGGTTTAATTGTAAGAACTTCTGTCAGTCTTTTTCGTTGGACTGTGTGATGCACCGTACATGTGTTCACGTTGGATGTTTGCAGGGACGTGGTTTTAAGTCGGCGTATTTGGAGAAGCACGCTGACGTCGCCATCGCCGGATGCTCTGTGAGTTACATTCTTTTGCTTGCTGCTAGGCCTATGCTCTAGCAAACACTGTGCGAGAACTTCACGACGAGTGAATAATAGCTGTAAGCTATCAGAAATCTGAAACGTTCGCAGACAATAGTGTCGCCGTCTGGCCAGTTAGCATCACTGGTGACAGATGAAATTGAAATGATATCGACAGAAGGAGTGCCTATCCTTTTGTTATCTGGCTTGGTAGCTTGTAACGGTAAGATGTTAAAGTTGCAATCGCAAGGTCACTGGTTTCACTCCCGTCGGATCGCTATCAAATGGTTAGTACTTTAGTGGGTGACTGTCTGTGGTCAGGTAAACTGTCACAGTATGTAGGGCTAACCAACACAATTCAGTCAATTCAGCGTTTCATTTCTCTGTGGTAGGTAGATCGAGTACTGGCTTGTCTGGCTGAGAAATTGTGGGGTGCATTTGGCTCAGCTGTGTTAGGTGGCAGGTAACACTGTGATCCCACATGGCAGGTGACGCTCCGTAGCTATGAGATGTGTTTCCTGTGAAGAGTTATAGCATTTAACCATCTGGGGCTGCGTGCTGTTGATGCCATACAGGAGAACTACTGGGAGGAGTTGTTGTGTCAGCATCTGGCTAACATGTGTGTGCTGATGATGTATCATCGAGGTCGTGGTCAGCACGTGACGGTCTGTACGTCGTACATGGACGCTTTCTACGCTGCCGACATTCCCGACACCCCGTTCGGACAAGAGCGCCAAGCAGGGTACGCACGACGCTCGACGGGACACTTCGCTAGTCCCAGGTGCACTAACTACACTATAGTCTGAACAGCGCCAGGGTTAAGGATAGGGTTAAGGTTAAGATTACTGATAGGGTTACTGGGTTAGGAATCAGGATAAATTGTATCAGTGGCTTTGGTGGACCTTGGCTATGTCAACTCTTAGCTATGGTGGCCCTTGTTTTTGGCCTACCGAGTTATAGTCAGTTTCGGTCTAGCACTTTCTCGGACCAGTCATCCATTTGACAGTTGGCATTTGAAAAAATACCACCACACTACTGCGATGTTGGACTGGAGTGTCTTTCTGTTTGCCAAAACGCTTGTTTCCTGATATTATTTTTGGTTTGTCTTACATTTATATTTTACGAGGTAGTGTAGCAATATTGCTAATTTTCGGCGAAAACATACCCAGGAGAATTTGAAACAAGCACATGCACAATTCATCACATTTCTTTTTCAATACAATTATGTTTTTACTGTACCAGTGTATGTTAAGCATTGTATTTTTATGGGACACAGTTAGTAGTAATCTACACTGTCTCCCAAATTAGCGGTTTTAAGTTAGTGCAAAACCGTTAATAACTGACAGATTTTTTTTTTACAAAATTTGAAGCAATCATTGAGACAATCATTCTGAACTTGTCTTTACAGTTTGAGCTCAAAGTGGCCATTTCTGGCTTCGATGCAAGCTCCTATTCTAAGGTAGATACGCTGCTGCTTGATCCCTTTGTCAATAACAATAACGTATTGAACATAACCCTAATGTAAACAAACTCTGACGTCATAATAACGTTACATTGAGCACATACAGTAAAGTGCGTACGTCTTTATGGGTGCGACCGTAAGTAATGTTAAAATAGTGCAGTATATGATATTTCATTGAAATCCATAAACTACAAACTGAATTAGGTGTGTTTGAAGCAGGGGGGGACTAATTTTGGGACTTAGTGTACCCTGTGTCCGGAAAAAAACATCCCGGACATTTTTGATTGTAACTTGAAGAAGGATTATCAGATTTTAATAATTTTTGACACCCGTATTTCCGACACAACTGGCGATTAAATGGTTGTCCAATTTTCCACCGCACCCACTGTTTGTTTCCTAGAGAAACAAAACCAACAAAGTATTGCATTTTTATCCAATTCCGCCTGTTCGGGTTTTCCCAAATAGTGCAAAAACAGACATTTGGTGATGTGGGAACTAGAATGGTCATTTGATGGAAAGTAGTGTCAAAAATGTTTGCATCAAAAATAATTAAAATCTGTCAATTTTTTTTCAAGCCACAATCGATAATGTTGGGGATGCTTTTTGACGTATTTCTGTTCATTTCAACTCATATTTCATTGGTTCTGCTTTCCCCAGGTAGTGCAGAAACAGACATTGTGTGAGGTGGAATACTGAACGGTCGTTTGATGGCTAGCTGCGCCAGAAATATTCGTATTAAAATTATTAGAATTGGTTATCCCTTCTTCAAGTGACAATTGATAATGTTTGGGATGTTTTTTTTCTGGATACAGTGTATATCAGTTGGTGCTAAGTGTCTGTTTTGCGTTCACATGAACGTGTAAATTTTTTGCTGTGTGCATTTGTTTTTAGGCCTACGCCAAGGAAAAAAGCCAGGTAAGATGTTACTGCTACTTGTCCACTTGTTTGTCACTGCTAACAGCCGTACTAGCTTATATAGGGCCATTTCCGGATAAGATTGGCAAAAAATTAATAATAGTAACAGGGGCCAAAGTAGCCCAGCTTGGCAGGCCATTACTCAGATTGCCTTCCGTTGGGATTTTGCCGGCAAAAACGTGTTTACGCCACTCGAGTGGTTTAAACTGGCAAAAATTTGGCTCAAACCAGTGCAGTTCAGTATGTACTCTAAGTGAGTTGAAACTCTCGCTGCACGTATTTTCATAGCATAAGTAGATTAAAAGTCAAAATCTATACAAAATTGCAACATTTCTTGCACCATTCATGATAGAAGTGCAACTCAGTTACAGAATGACTGTGAGCAAATTTATGTAAAACAAAAGAATTGTATCGTTCTACTTTAGTTTGTATAAAGATGCATCAAAAATTAGCATTATAGTTTAAAGTGGCAGAAACTGGCAAAAAAACTGTTTGTTCTGCCAAAATTTTGATCTGTTTCGAGCTAAAACCCCCTTACGAGTGAAATTTAGGAGCAAAATTAACAATTGGAGCACTCATAGTCTCCTCTGTGGAAATTTGCAGCTGTTTGCTGGAAAATCGCAACTTTCTGCCTCGCCAATTTTTTCAACCCACGACGCTGTTCTGTTGTTGTCGTTGTACGTGTTGGCAAAACAGGGGAGGAAGGTGTTGTAGTGGAGGCGGTGGTGATTGTGGTAGTAGTAGTAATAGCTGTAGAAGTTTTGGCGGTTGCTGTTGAAACAGTGGAGGTGACCCGGTTCCACGGCTTTATTTTCCGGTCAACACCACGTTTTTCCTTGACAGACATTTACCAACTGTCTATCGCATCGCTGAGGACTTAACGGTAAAAACACTCATTGTTCTGCCACAAACTGAGCCATCTCAAAATCTCTGCGTGCTGGTAAATTGTCATGCCGGAACGTGTATAGGTCAAATTTAATTGCATAATTGCATGAACACGATCATTAAATTTTGGCCTCGTTTTTTTGGTGGGGGCTGCAACAGTAAAACTTTAGCAGTTTGTCGTCGGTGAAGCACTGAACCAAATAAAGTTTGCCATCAAAGCAGGTTACGGTAGCTGTGCAGCATCTGAAAACACTAGTTGAGATGAACGAGAAAGCTTGTTATGTCACCACAGTTACGTCACAACTAGCAAATAATATTTAAGTAATAATCAAATTCTGTTGAGATATTCTGAATTAGTATTCCGTCAGCTACAGCTGGCGAAAATTTTGTGTAAATTTATTGATATTCAGTTGAATTATTAGTTTGTTACATAGTCTATTAAATAAATATAATTAATTGATATGGCAATCAATTAATCTACACCATGTCCCAAAATTAGCGGCTCCCCTACAGAAAAGTTAAGTGTAAAATCGTTAATACTTGACAGATTTTTACAAAATTTGACACAGTCATTGAGACGATCGTTTGGAACTAGTATTTAAAGTTTGGGCTTAAAATGGCCCCATTTGATCTTGATGTAAGCTTTTATTCTAACAACTTATTGAACGTAACCTTAATGTACAAGCTCTGACGTCATAATGACGTTGCATTGAGAACACACGGTAAAGTGTGTACGTCATAATGGGTGTGGCCGTAAGTAATGTTAAGATAGTGCAGTGTACGATATTTCGTTGAAATCCATGAACCGGAAACTGAATGAGGCGAGTTTGAAGCAGGAGAGTCGCTAATTTTGGGACCACCACGGTGTATTCGTCCGTCTGTTGCTGTGTACACAGGCGAGTCGGCTGCAGCTGGTAGTTGGTCAATACTCAGTCGACGGTCGGTTCCTCGGCTATCGGTCGGCAAAACGCGGTCGCATACAGCTCTGTCGTGACACCAGGCTGCGTCTTGATGCCGCATATGACATCGGCCTCAACTACCAACAGAAGGTTCTAAACTGATGACATGTTCCATCTAGGCTGAATGACTAGGCTATGCTGTTTTCGGGGTTTGTTCCTGCAATATTGTGGATACTCATCATCATCATCATGACGCGAAGCGTTCAGCCGTAGCATTCCGCCGTTGCGATTTGTCGCCAGAACGAGCAATCTTCTGCCAGCTGCAGAGCGTCGGTCACTGATATTCCTGTGTCCCGGCAGATCTGATGGATCCAAGTGATGGAAGGTCGACCACGAGCGCGTTTCCAATCAGGAGATGGCCGGACACCGTCTTGGGCTTCGCAGCAAGTTCGAAGGATCTGGTTTTCTGGGACGTCCTCTGTGAGTCTGGCAACATGACTGAACAGTCCGAGTCTTCGTTTGCGAATGATGAGAAAGGCTGCCAGTAGACCAGTCCGGCGTAAGACTTCGTTGTTAGATACGAAATCGTACCATCTGATGTGAAGTATCCGCCGCTGACACCGCGTGTGAAAGGAGTCCAATCGTTTCCAATCTGCTTGTGTAAGGGTCCAGGTTTCTGAGCCATAGAGGAGAACTGCCATGGATATGGTCCTGGATACTTCGTCATGAAAAAAATAAATAAATATCACTGGTATACATTGACAACATTTTCTTTAAATTATTGTTGTCGCTAGTGCATTTTGTGTACGCAGTATTTCACAATTGGAGTTGTGTTTAAACTTTTCCTCTCATTTTTTTCTTCCGTTTTCATTTACTTTCCTGTCTATCGCAGTTGATTGTTATATACCAAGATGGTTTTAGCATAACCAGACGGCAATTTCATATATCGAGACAAACGTGTTAACCACCAAACTGCTATCTTTTCTTTTTCCCTTCCGTTCTTCCTTGTTTGTCTTTCTATCTTATCTGTGTAAATGCTGGACTTGAGTTAATGAAGATGTACGGGTAAGTTGCTTGTTCAGTAAGTGTGCGAGTGAATTTGTGAGCTAATTGACTCCGTGTTCTGTTGGTCTGTGGTCACAGTGCCTCATCTCATTGGAAGACTATTTTGACCCGAGCAAGTTCAGCACAACTATCTATGAACCGTGTATCCCTTTCTGTCTGTATGATTCTTTGAGCTACTGCAACTGCATCCTGCCAGGGTTTCCACACCTTCTAACGAGTCTGGGATTTTTTCGTTGATTTTCCGGGCCATAGAAAGTCCTGGAAAATGAAAATACTGCATAGTTGATGAGTTTACTGGGGGTTCAAAATAGACAATGTATTGCACTAGCATAGCATTTACTTACTGAAATAAAATGATGAGATAAATTTCAAAATACTCGGCATTTCATAGTCCATATGCTTTGTGAAGAACTTTGTGCACTGGATTAAGCGACTGCTGTTTGTAATGATATTTAAGCGTTCGCAGGCTCCAAGAAGGTTGTGGGAACGTTTTGACGGTTCTGGAAAGTTCTGGAAAAGTTTTGGAATTTTTTTTGTCAGCAAACATGTTGGTACCCTGCTTTGTATATGTACATGTATAGTGTTACTGAGTAATTTCCTGTTTTGTGTAGGCTCGTTTCCTATATAGTCGAATAGTCGTATTTATGGTCATGCTTCATCTGAAGCTCTAGTAAGTAAGTAAGTAAGTAAATGATTTATAAAGCGCCAAAGTCTCAGAAAGAATCAGTTGTGACCGATAATTGATTTGTCTTAATTGCAGTGTCCTTAACGACCAAGCAGGGCTAAGGTATGAAGAGAAAGGTATACAGTATTTGTACACGGTTCCCATCAAGATATTCATCACAACATCTGACGACTTCTGGCCAACAGGTACATGTATACTTTCTCTTAAGTCCGAACTCCACGTACTTTGACTTAAACTGTGAATGTATTTTTCTTCGAAAGGCCTATATAAAAAAGTTCACATATAGGCAGGCCTATATGTTGGGGGTGAATAGGCATAAAGCACAAAGGTTATTGATTTGACACAAAAACACACTGTTAAGTTTTGAAAGATAGACTACTTTCTACTCAAGTAGAAAAAATTTCGACTTCTACTTAAGTAGTTTTATTTTTGGGCTGCTTTTACTTCTATTCAAGTAGAATTTTGGACTACTTTATCCAACACTGTACATGTGTGGAATTTGTTTTTTTTATTTCTACAGTTACCTTAGTTTCATCGAGTTGTTTTATTTCGTGTCAACTGTAGGGTGGCTTAAGAAAGTGTCACATTTGTGAGTTTTTTAGAGTAGTATTTAATTTAATGTATATAGTTAATCTATTTGTAGTTTAATGATTTTAATCATTTGTGTAAATGAATTGTTACAAAGGGTTCATCAGTTTTTCTATACTAGTAGGTTTTTGTGTGTTTATTTATGTGTTCAGGCGTTATGTTTATTCTGCGCAATAAGAGATTTGTTTGCTTACATAATAACTTATTTGCGCCGTTTGTCGCTTTATTTTTATTCCGAATTTACAAATGTTTAAAATTTCATTCTGGAAAAATGAACGAGTTTTGTGATGATTTTAATGTTTTTACCTAATGTTTATTACATTCATGTGTTCAGTCGTTAGTTTGTTACTGTAGTGCATGACTATGCTACACCACTGTCTGCAGTGATATAAGTGAGTGTTACACGATTTATGCAATATGCACCGTACATTTATTCTACAGTGGCACATGGTTTTTAGTGTTAGTTCACGGGGTCGTTTGTTTGGTCGTGCTTCAGTGCAGCCGTGGAGTTGTTAACCCATTATACCACTGCAGACATAGTGCTAAAAACGGGAAGTACGAGTGCAACCATAGAAAAATAGTTCTATGTGTTAATTATCGGTGCAGTTTAATGACTTTAATCTCTTGCTGTTTGCGGCATGATTGACATGTAGAGGGGGGATCGCTGTTCGTTCGTCGTTTCTTCCTTGTTGACAACGTTTCCGGCAGACATCGTCAGAAAAAATGTACGTACATAACAGTCACTGCAAAGCATCGTGCTAGTTGCTTTATTACTGACGCGTATTTTGTACATTTGTATAGTTGTATCACAATTATTTTATGGCCGGATTAGTGAGCGTGATGTTTTTTTTACGTAGCTTTGCTTTCTAAGTGACAACGTGTGCCGTAACAGGCATATGGTAAAGGTAAAGGTAAAGGTAAAGGTTGTCAATTTGTATAGCGCATCGTCGTGTACGACGTACACCTCTAATGCGCTTTTCGTCACTAACCAGAGCCGCCGATCGCACAGCCGCCGCGTGCAGCCTGCAAACACATGCTGGCGCACTGGCCGGCCAGGCAGCCCAGTTAGCTGTACAAAAGTCCCCACCTTCCGTAACCCATATAATGGGTTACTACTCATTTAACCGACCCCGGAGGGATGGCAGGCTGATTTGGCCTTGTTGGTTGACTGATAGCGGACGCCGTACCCACAAAGTGGTCAAGCAGCCATCCATCAGTCTAGCGCAGGATAAGGAAAGTCCGCCGGCCAGGACCGACATTCTACCACTACGATGAGCATGACCCATAGGTATATAATGCGGCCTCGATGGGTGACTGTCTGCGATGGAATCAACCACCCAGGTCAACTCAGCTTTTCATTTTTCCAGCAAAAATGTCGAGGCTGGACGCCAAGAGAGGCGTAAGCCTTCTGCACCACCTAAAGAAGAAGAAGAAGAAGAAGATTCCGCATAGACAGCTAGCTCCGTTGCGTGGGAGCTTTGAGCCGGCGAGGGCGAAGCCGACGCGATGGTTTTACCTGCCCGCAGGCAGTCACTCATTGCAGTACTAAGCCCAATTAAGCTAGCATACAGCCCAGGTCGGCCGGATGGCCGGCTCAAGTTAACAGCCAGCGCCTTTAACCGACTGGGTCAGTATACTAGCAGTCCTGGCCACAGGGGCTACTGTTACGCAGAACTCGCCGTTTTCTCCCCTGGCGATGGCCGTGACCACCGCCAGTACTCATTTTACCATCCTACAGAAGGTAGAAGGCTGAGCCGACCTAGCTGGCAGGCTTCGCACCGAGATGGTTTACCTGCCCTCAGGCAGTCACCCATCGCGGTGCTAACCGGGCCCGGCGTAGAGTAACTTCGTTTCAGCCGAAATGCGTTACCAACTACGCCACGCCACTAAAGGGTATTCCTGTTATTATTCTGTAAACTCCCCCAGTAGGATTTGAAGCTGACTTCTGACCACAAATGCATCTCGGATGCATTACGCACCCATAAAACGCTTCTAGTGGCTGCAAATGTCGTGCATGCTAAACCACATATACATGTACGTAGTTTTCGAGCTGGTGAAAAAACGTGGCTATATAATGAAACAGACATCTCGCTTGTGCTCTGAGTGTATGTGTATTGTGTGTGGTAGCTAATGTTACCAGTATCGTTGCGCTGAGAGTGGCCAGCGATATCAGCCTGCATGTTACAATGCACGAAGACCTCGATGGTCGAGTGAAGCCACTTTACTTTGTAATTAAGTACTCGGACGTCAACAATTATACCAAACAACTGGAGGTCTTCTCGACTTACTGCTCTTTCTGTCTTGTCGTCGTTTTCATCGTTTTTTATCGAAATAGACAACTGATAGGTTGATAACCGTGACATTAACTAGAACTAGAAGCGACCAGAGCTTTTGAACCTTTACTGAAAATTGTGCTGCCACCTGGCGAACACAAATGTAGAAGATGGAGGGCAGACAAAACACAGTGTCAGTTTACGTCTTAACTCCTGATAGAGAAGAATCCTGGACAGTGATTTAGAATCCACAGAAAAGGGTTGCCACCACAGTCTAATTACTTTATCTTTGGTTCACGCCGTCGCTCATCTGCTCTAGAAAATTTCATC
>Ga0209367_1011881_pt1 | contig 11476 bp, 6 predicted proteins | sample WorMetLIZISLAND2_FD_187412 | JGI IMG/M metagenome (GOLD analysis project Ga0209367, IMG submission 187412) | Marine gutless worms symbiont microbial communities from Max Planck institute for Marine Microbiology, Germany - Olavius geniculatus... ... | reverse complement strand
GATCTCGGATTCATGACGGCCGGCAAAAGATCGACCGTCGACCCCCTCCCCCCGTGGGATACTCTAGCACGGCCACATGGGATGCTCTGTCACGGGGTCTATTGTATAAAGTACACTTTTAGCTAGAAACGCATAAATAGCCGACAGGTGACAGCCTCGTTCAGTTGCAGTTTGGACGTCGAACGAGTAAGACGTGCTCTCGCTTTCAGTGCGAATAGCAGTTTTAGTTCCTACAGATGTAACAGTACATTTTAGCAAATAAATGCCCGATACTACATCGTAAGATGAAGATCATGCAGCTAGTTTTTCTCGCAGTAAGGGAATTCCCTTTTTGTAAGTAAAAATTCCCCCCCGTTTTGTGAAAAAAATCCCCGAAATTCCCTTTTTCTACAATTTTCAATTATCACACCTATTACAGTCGTAGAAGCAGTGTTATTAGACAAGAGATGTCGATTTGTAGGCATCCGTGAAAAAAACGGCATATTTTAAAATTTGTTCCGGGAAACTTAACCTTTATTGAAATTATTAGTTTTTACATTATTTTGCATACACTAAACTCGTAACGGTTTATAGCAGGGTCAATAGAAATTGTCATTTTGAAAGGAAAGTCATAAGGTGTACAATAAATGGTGCCACATTAGCCCACCCTGTATACTGTAGGCTATTCATAAAGTGTTTTATTCATTCAGCGGACGTCTCTGTTATTGTTATTTCTTCAGAAAAATTCGCACAGACAGCTAAAACTGGGTGTAATGTGACTGCTTTTGACGCGCTACAGCTACGTGTATGCTGCACGGCATCTTTGGCATCGTTGTCGTCGATCCGTCTGTCGTCTAGCCGTCTGTGCGTCTGTAACGGATGTAGGCCTATTGTGGCTAAGTTGGGGCTAACCGTTAGGGCTTGTGGAAAAAAAATTTTTGCACTAGTAAGTAGCTCTGTGATTTAAACTTAGGCATGCACAATTTCAGCGATCTAGTGCAAAGGGAACAACTACATGGAAATTATTTCATTCACAGTTCCGTTTACCTTAATCGGTATAAGCTTACCTTTATTTTATATACGGTTTTTAAAATACGTTACAAATGGCCTTAGTTGCCTGAGCTCATTGATAGCCGCGTTTGCGAAAACAGCTAAGTGCACGATTACTGGTTAAGTCGACTTCTCAAGTCGACTTGAAATGACTTGTAATGAGACCGACGGCGTCAGAAAATTTTAGCGGTGACGCTGCTACAGACCGACTTGACCCGACTTGGAAGGCCCAAGTCGACTTGAGACGTAAGAGACGCATTCATGCTCAAACCATTGTTCATTCAAACTGCGGACAAAATTCAGACTAATGGCTTTTCGGACTAGTGCCCCTTCGGACTAGTGAACTATCCCCGCTGAGTCAAGTTCAATCGATCAAATGCCCAGAAATATTACCAAACAAGTTGCACTGCAGTTGATATCGCCGGCTTTCGATGGTGTTTTTGCACGCCGCGATACCAACACTGTCTAGAATCATACCAACGATAAAGCGTTTTTTAAACTTCTTTCAACTCATTCATTCATGCCATAGCGATAACGACGTGGCGTACTAGTACTGTTTCAGTCAGGGTGTTACAGTTTTGCCTGCAGACGGAGTTAAGGAGTAATTGCTGTTTATCGTGCGAGTTTGTTTTGGTATTTGCAGATGAACTGAAGCGACGCACAGAATTCTATTCCGGCGGCTCCCTGTCTAACAATGGTCAGTATCAGAGTGACTTACCTCATTCTTTAATCACATATTGATCATTTCATTAGATTGTCGTTAACTCTTTGATTCATGGACTAAGTAATATGTGAAAATAGGATTCGTCAGTGTAAAGTCACACGTTTTAGTTAATTACAGCACAGTCGCCCACAGTCTGGCAAGTCCAAGGAACTGTGGACTGTGGTAAGTGAGGAAGGAAAATATCGTTTCTACTAAAGCGTTATCGATAGAGTCAAAGTGTCTGTGGTTAGACTAGTGGTTGTTACAGATACAGTGTCAGTGGCGTGGCGTGCCATAGTGTGGTCACATGTGCGTTAAGACGATCACCGGCCACTGATCAGGCAAAGACTTTACGACTTGTACGTCGTTAATTATGTACTCTCTCTCTCTCGCTGGGTAGGCCTAATGATCGGAATTTGGACGCGGCCGCCGCCGTATGGACGTTAACATCGTCGCGGTGTGCCATAAATACGCATGCCAGACATTGCGGCCGGGTGGAGGAGTGGAGAGGTGGGGAGGAGAAGGGGAGAGTGAGCGGTGGGAGCGAGGGGTCTGTCTGACGTGGCTGTGCTTGCCTGGTGTGTGGCCGGGCTGGCTGCCCAGCGCACTGAGCAGACACACACGGCGATCAATTCTGCCTGTCAATGCAAGGCGAGCCCAGACGCTGGCCAGTGCGCTGTGGGTGAGGCTGTTGCTGGATCAGGCCAGCACCAACACCGGCAGTCCAGCACCAGTATACAGTGCAGCTGGCAGTGATGTTGATGTAGCAGTGGACGCCGGCGCTGACCTCTAGCGACCGCGTTCTGTACTATACCGCGCCACTGTTGTGCTCGCGATTGCCAGATGGCGCCACCGCACGTGGTAGCACTGCTAAACCAATTTCTGCAGCTGTTCCAAGGTCCTTTTAGTCCCCTTCAGTTGTTTTCCTGTATTTTCCGGCACTACCGGCAGTGAAGTGTTTCGGCGCGAAGCCTGGCTATCAGCAGTCGTTATTATTATACATACAGTCGCGAACAATGAACGAATTTAGTTGGTATAAAAGCAGCAGAAGCAGGAACATCAGGTCACTATTGAACCTAAACAGGGTCAAAACACAACTGAGGGCGTTTTAAGGGCCATGCTTACTCCACGCCATTCGCCTTCCCAGTAGGCCAAACATCCTAACAGGCAGCGGGTCTTTGTGCAGTCAACTGCAGTGGCATAATGTCATAGAATCGTCCACATACACGGTCAAATGAAGACATGCTATTGTTTAGCGCTGCTGTCTCAATTACAAGACAGTCATTGAATAATGATATTAGTTGGCTTAGTGTACAAGGGCTGGATCAGCATGTGAGCGGAGAACATACAGTACTGCAGGCAATCATGATTTTTAACTTGGCAATTCTGTATAGTTTTAGGGCCATATTTGTCAACGAGCTGCTACAAAACTGACCACAGAGCTGGTTTTAATAGCTCTTCAATAGTGGAATTTGTCCGGTCTTATTAACTGCAGGTCATTGAAGTTTTTTGAATCACTAGAGAACGTAGCCGTTGTGGTGTGTTAGGGCTATAGAGTTCGGTTGAGGGTTGAGTTTGGGTTTTGGTGTTAGTACTGTGGAACTCTGATATGTTCAGGTGGAGCGGAGTTTTCAGAGCAGAGTTCAAAGCGACGACGACGACGACGACGTCGAAGTTTTGACCGCGACCGTCTCATGTCTGGAGTCTACACGGGTGATGAGTGTATCGGCGTCTGTCTCGCTTACTGTGATAGGTGCGTTGCTCGCTCACTGCTCGTAATCAGTCAACAGTCAATCAGTCCGGAGGTGTCAAAGTGGCAACTGCCCTAATTAGTAGTAAAACTGTAAAACAGTAGACACTGCAGGTTGATTGGCGTTTACTGCAGCTAGTGAGTAAACTGCTGCTTCTGTTGTCAACTTGTCGTCGACGTGTCCTGAACTTCTCCAATGCCGCAAAAGTAGACAATAATATTGTTGTTCTATACTCACAAATTCTGTTCTTCTCTTATCTCTCTCTCTTTCTCTCTCTTTTAGTTCTGTTTTTTAGCTGGCAGTACTTAAGTAACGGTCGAGCTTATGGTACGGATTGTCGTCTGTCTGTTCGTCGTGGTATATCGTCTGTCACGGATGTATTGTGGCTAAACGGGGTTGAATGAAGGGGTGGTAGGAAAATTGTGCGTTTTCAACGTAAAACTGGTCGTATCTCGGAAACGGTAAGAGATGCGGCCAAGGTTACTATAATAGGAAGTGGCATATACCCTTTCAGATGAGATGAAAATCATCGACTTTAGTTGACCTTGAAGGTCACTGACAACCAGTACGGTCGGCTGGGCCTCTTGTTTTTCTACTTTCGTTTTCCTGTTATTTTTCTACTTTTCTTTTCTCATTTTTTTGTAGCCATTTGGGATATTGTCTCTAGAATTTTTTTATGTATTTGTGTGATCTGCTGTCTGCAGCCTGTCTCCTCATTTTTTTGCGACAAACATAGTTGGCACTTCTTCGTTTGAATGTGTATGTAGCCTAGCCATTTCTTGTCACTGCTCAATGGCCCTACCGTGAATGGCTGCCTTTATAAAAACTGCCACCCAAAGGCGTAATTAATGTGTTCGTGTGTGACTTGCAGCCCACATCAGTTGGGCGCTGTACAAAGGACGAACAACAGCGTCAACGACGACGCCCTGCAGGTATTGCATTATAATTATCATATATTATTATGATATATTATATGTTATTCCTCTTTCGCAGTTACTGTATTAAAATGCTAAACTATGGGCACTCGGGAAAACACGAAATTTCGTCTCTATTTTGGTCGCCCTGCAGCTCATGCTAAGCGTGGCCAAGCGACGAGTTGAGCATGCACCCTGTCATCACGGCAGCTGTTGGCGGTTGGTGCTGCCGTCTGGGGAAGTGTTGCTCTTTTGTTGAAAACTGTGCATTGCGGAGTCAAATGGGGTATTGGGTTTTTGTTATTCAAATTTCTTTTTTTCGCCAGACAGTGCATGTGGCAGGCAGCGATAAAGAAGAAAACTTAACTAAACTGAACGAAATTGTGGCAGTTGAACTGATATTAACTGTGCATTGTGTCAGTCAATCAGTTAATCAATCTATCAGTCGATTAGTCAGTCAGTGAGTGGAATTTATATAAAATGGACTAAGTAGTAAAAGCTACTGCTAGGTTTACTAGACGTAGGTTGAAAGGAAACAATCCAGGAATTAATGACGTGTGTGACACGACTGTTGCTGAATGTCGTCAATATGATAAATGGTTACGATGGCGTGTATAATAAATTTACCATTAAGAATCACATTAGTCTTCTGTCTGTAGTATATAGCGTTGATGATGCTAGCTGTTTGTGCGTGACTGTTTATACAGGAGGCAACGTCCGAGGCTGATGAGCGTTATTTGTTGTGTCCGGCTGCTGTTACTGTTGGTCACTTGAAGAAATACGTCAAGTTGAAATTTGCACTTGATCACCAGCTTGCTGTACGTTCTATCACACAAGCATTTCACTTGCACCTATACTATACCTACTCTCACACTGCTGTAGGCCTATAAACTGGCTGGATGCATACGTCCCTTTGTGGACAATAAATTATATCTAACAATGTTTAGGCCTAGCTTGCAATCGGTGTGTGAGCCGCCTGGCATTTGGTCGGTCTTTCTAGAGTTTTTGACGTCTGGCGACGTTGACCTTTTGACATTTTAAATTGCACGTTCTCGAGATGGAAGTTCGTGTCCTGGCTTTTTGAACGTTTACACCAATATTTGGTTTTCTGTGCGCGTTTTTTTAGAGTTAAGATAGACAGACAGACATATGGACGAACGAAACGTGAATTATGGCGGTAGCAAATAAACATCAAGCAAGGTCCACCTGCCGCGACTGATGTAGCATGGGTGGCTGTTTTCTCAATCATACCGTCAATCGGCCAGACTAAAGACTTTAATAGACACTGACACAAGACACGTGCCCCAACTGTCAGGCGGTCAAGCGTTGATAAATTTCCCATCACACTGGCTTACTGCAGCAGCTGTCTGATCGTTATTCATTTTCTTCTCTGAGCGAACCGGGTATTGCTTTACCTGTGCCTGTCGGTCTGTCTGTCTGTCTGTTTGTTTGTTTCTCTGTCTGCCTATTTTTTTGTTGTTTTGTCAGATCTGTGCTGAAAAAGTTACGAACGTGTTTTTTTGAATTTTTGCACATTGTTTATTCGAGGTCCAAAAGAAGTTTGTTACTGGTCGACATCCTCAACATATTTTTTAATACTTGGCCTCATTGTACTGGAGTAGCAATACTTCAAGGCGCGTACAGAGCGACGTCACTGAACTGAACTGTACTGACCAATAGGCAAGCAGGACGAGCCCGCTGGTCATTGGCTGACGTGTACTTACCCCTAGTCACGTAAGTCACAGATGGCGTTAGACGGTGTCTACTGTAATGGTGCCTACTGTAATGCATTACTGCTTGCCCATTGGTCAGTTCGTCAAAAAATAAACCATGGTAGTTCAGTTCAGTTAGGTCGCCGTGAACGCTCCTTTAGAGTTATTCGCTAGATGGCAACACTGTAGTGCCAACGTTGTTTATGGTGAACCTGAGTTTGGAACTTTTTCACAATTTAGCACTATGATATAAGCCGACGTTTTGGCAGAGGTGTGTGCTTTCCGAGTGCTTCTATATGCTGTAGCTGTGTCCACCGGGCTGTTATGCCGGACTGCTATTTGTCGTGTTATACAACTGTCCGTACGGTGTGAGGTCGTTAGTGACCGTTGTGAAATGTCTTTTGCAGGTGGAGTTATTTTTGGGAACGGAACTGATCGATGACAATCTATCATTGGTTGACGTGGCTTATATTTACTTGACGAAAAAGGTGATAATATGCCAAGTGTTGAGTAGTCTAGTCTCCATACAATTTGCTTATTAGTTTCGTTTGTGATCAGAACCTTTTCTGTGACTTTTCGGTGCTTCATAGTAACTGTGTCGCCATCGCTAGTATTTTGACTTTAACGTTAACGCAAAATAATGTGATAAATGGATAGCTGAAACTGAGCTGATTGTGAGACAGGCAGTCGGACAGACAGATACTGGACAGACGACGGGCAAAACCCGTAGTGCAGCCTATGGATGGCTGCATCGTGTTCTTGAACGTTCTCGTTGTATTATAGAACTAGAAGTGGGCCTATATTCAGAACGTTATTAGATTTCCGGTTTGCTCTTTACTAATTTTGATGCTACAACGCATCAGATAGAAGCTTTTTGTGCCGTTGCGCTATATACATGCACATTTTTGTCTATTACATGCTGTTATATTGTAGTGTGATGATTTGGCAGTTTTTAGGTAAATTAATAAAAATGCGTTATGTCCACTTAGCCAGTCTGTGCAGTCTGAATAGAGAGTGGACTGGGTGTGTGTGTGGTCGATGTTTACGATGCAGGTCTCACGCATCAAGTTTCACTACACCGTCGGTAGAACGTTTTCCAGCAAGCTGATGCCACCACCTGCCTTGTCATTATCAGCTAGTGCTAACGAACTGAAGCCGACGACGAAGAAGTCGCCGACATCGACCAGTCCACGCAGAAGAAAGTCTTCAGCTCGATCCACTCGAACGAGTCCTCCTCGATATGTTGGTCGGACTTCATCGGCAGACACGCCAAGGACTTCGCCGCCGGTTGCTGATCTGATGGTGGATGACCTAGAGTCATCGACGGCGCTGAGCGAAGTGAGTCTGGTGGTGGAAGTGACGTCGACGCCAGGACGGTCTCGGGTGAGGCGGTCCAGCCGCACTCCGACGGACTTTGACAGTGACGCGCTGCCGCCCGCCGCCAGTCTAGCGCCGCAGGACGCCGACGTCGTCTTTGTCAGCTCGGATGATGTTGTGCTGAACTCGGAGGACACGTCGAGGCGCGATGCCAACTGTCAGCTGTCTGACGCGGCCTACACGGCGACTGCCTCTGACAACGCCCTGTCTCTGCTGATTGACGAGAATCTGCGCGATGTGTTGTCGTTGACTGAGGACGGGTCAGCTGGCGAGGCAGAGCGTGTGGCATGGATGCCGGTCAGTGGCGGGGGGCTGCCGGCGCTTGACTGTCTGGGAGGCGTGGCCAGTCGACCACTGCGGCAGGTGGCCGGTGAAGTCTCCGAGGACGCGTCGTCTGACATCGACGTCGAGCTGCGACGGATCGTCGCCAGCGTCGCTCACAACCACAACAACGACGACCTGAACTCCGTGACCAGTGATGACTGTGCGACCCCGGACGTGCCTGCCGCGACACTGGGCCCTGCGGCGGCCCCGCCACCCTCTGTCACTGACGAGCAGATCATAGCGGCGTGCATGGACTGTGCACCGGCGGTGACCGACAAGGACAACGCACCGAACTACGTGTCTGTGGACTGTACGAGCCACGAGCCGATCTCATCGTGTGACGCTTGCACCGACAGTGTCACCACTGACAGTTTGGACGTGGTTGCCACGACCTGGTCCGACAAACAGTCTCACACAGGTGCTACAGTCAGCTGCTGTGAGACTCCGAGTACCAGCGGTCCAACTTCGACGTTTTCAACCAACTCTACTGTCGATGAAGGTGAATGTGAAATAACAGTCGGGGAAGAGAGCGTACAGCAGGCGTGCTGTGTGGATGGATGTGATGCCATTCAGTCACAGGTTGAGCCGACGCCGGCGACTGAGCGTGGGACTGAGAATCCACCAGTCCCGGCAGACATTGCTAGCACGACCTCACCTGTCGAGTCAGTTCTGCCGGTGGACCCGGCTCTAGCGTGCAGTGAGCTGGGAGGACAGAGTGACGCGGGTCCTCGGACCTCAGATGCTACTAGTGCAGTGACACCCTGCAGCCGTCCACAGGCCAACGACGACCAAATGCAGACGTCTGATAGTGCCCACGTTGAAGTTTCGTCTTCTTTGAACTCTGCTTCGGCACCAGCCTGCTCTGACGGCAATTGTTCGTTGTCGACTGCTGTTCAAACGAGCTCCTGTAATGATTCTAGCTGCCAGCTTAATACTGCCAGAATTACTCCGCACCTCTCAGCTAGTTACAGTACCTCAGCGGCTGTTAGTCCGCAAGGTAGATCATTATCAAAAAGTACGGAATTGTCAACAAAGAAAGACGGTCCGTCGGTTAATTGTACCAAGACATCCGTGAGTGTTAGCAAGTCGACTGGTACTGCCAAGTGTCCACTTTCCGACGCTCCAGACGAGGCTGGGTCGTCCGAGCGTGCGTCTGTCGCCACGCAAACCAACACCGCTCTACTTGATCGCTACTTTCACCGACGCAACAAACCTGTCAGCTCATTCCTGGGTGGCGCGAAGAACTCACGTGGTTCCGGGGGTGGCGCTGGGGCAGGGCGCTCGTCCAGGATGACGTCCAAGTCCACGCTCAGTAGTTCCTCCTTGTCGTCGTCGTTGTCGTCTGGTAACTCTGCTTATCACTTTGGCTCATCCTCGTCTAGCGGCGTGTCTACCATGTCCGCTGTACCGACTGGAAGTACTGTTCTGCTGACATCAGGCCAGCAGGTTGCGCCTCTCATAATGCCTGCTATCGGACCGCTCAGCGGCATCAACGGCAAAACTACGTTCCTCATCACGGTTCCTGCTAACTTCACGCTTCCAGCGTCAGTGGGAACGGTCATCGGTCCAGCCAGTGGCGGTGGCAGTGCTCCAGTGAGCTTTGGTGTGTCGAAGGCGTCAGTCTCGGTGGGGTCTCAGCTGGTGGCACGGAGTGCTGGTGGTGTGGGTAGCGCCAGTAGGTTGATGGCGACCGTCAGCTCGTCGGCTACCACTCTGGTACTTGGTCAGTCGGCGCTCGGTACGCCACTGCAGCTACTTGTTGCGGCTGCCAGCGCTATGACCTCTGCGTCGACAGTCGTTGGACCAAGTCGACCGTCTCAGTCGTCACTGTCCAGACACCAGCAGCCAGGAGTTATCACCGTGGTGACTTGCAGCAGCAGCAGTGATATGCTGACGTCACTGGTGTCGTCCGGTGCCCAGACTTTGAACTCGTTGCGTGGCAGCAGTCTCATCACAACCACTGCTAAGGTCTCTAGTTCATCGCCGAGCAATCCGAGTCGCTCGTCGCTGTGCAGTCAGAGTGTGATCTGCGACCAGCACATGTCGTCCGTTGTTACGCTGGCAAGCTGTTCCACCACGACTACCACACCACTGCACGTTGCCGTGCGGCCGGCGTCAGCCAGTACGTCGAGCGCTGTGGTGATGTTGCCGATGACGTCTGGCGGGCTGCTGGCGGTTGCCAGTGCTTCGTCCACCGTGTCCGCCATGCCGTCAGCGTCTCTGACGTCGACGAGCGTTCGACGCTCAACTCCGTTGACAGCACTCAGTCCGACGTCATCCGCCGGCGCCCGGCACGCAATCATCGCTAGCCTGCCGCAGGTAGCTGCAATGCGCCGGCGGTCCACGCCGTCAGATGTGCTCGCTCAGTCTTCCGTGTCGTCGACGTTGAGTTATGGTGCTGCTGGTGTGACTGAGGGTGGCTTTCCGCCAGCCAGTGCCCCTGTTACGAGCGCCGTCCGCCAGGATGCCAGCAGCAAGTCGCCAGTCGGTGGCACGACACCGACCACTGTGATAGCCAAGCAACCTGTGCACGGCGAGGGAGCTCCAGCGAGCATCATTCGCGCTATCCTTGAACGCAATCTGTCCAGTCCGCTCGGCTACAACATCGACGAAGCGCTGACTGGCCACCACATCACGCCGCCGACTTTGTCACTGACAGACGATCGGCAGGCATTCACTGCCGTGGTCGATAGTTACTACACCAATCCACTGAGTGCTACTACGACGTTGCAACCTGTTTCCAATCTGGGTAACGGAGACCAACATCACGTGGTCGCGGATTGTGTCGTCAGTAGACCGGCGTCAGTCGACCGCCTGCATGCATCGAGTACCATCACAGCGACACAGCTGCACGCAGTCAGTCCAACTGCGCCATCTGAGCACCAGCAGAATGCAGCCATCACCAGGAAGAGAATTGTTTCGCCAACAGATCCGCCGCCTGCTGCGTCTGCCAAGCGTCGCCGCTTCACAACAGACACCGCCAACACTGACGAGCAGTCGACAACAGGAAACAGCACCAACGCAGACATAGACGCGGCGCATGCTGCTTCAGCGACTGATTCTTCTGGAAGTCCGACGACAGTCTTGACGACGGTGGACTGCAACAACGTGGTCGGAGTGTACGGCTTGTCGGTCAGTACTTCCGGTTGCCAACAGAATGGAAGTGTCGTGAACGGCGGCGCTCCTTCGTCGTCGCTGGACAGTGAGAGTCAACAGTGGCAGCACGTTGAGACTAGACTTGCGTCGGAAGCGATCCAGATGGAGAGAACAACGACGACGACGACGCGCGTGGCGCTGCCCAAGAAGGTGTACGCGTACCTCGGCTCGGCGGGCGCTGCTCGTGAGAATGCCGCTGCCGTGTCGGTGGGCGCTCGGCCCTCACACTCCGGCGTGGCAGTCCAACAGAACGGTGCCTCGGCGGCGTCTGCAGGGACGGCAGCGGCCGGGCGTCGATCTGCGGCAGATGACGGACCCATCAGACATTTACGTCTGATGTGTAGCGGGCTGGCGGCAGCGTCGAGCAACACCGGCTTGGAACTGCGCTCTCACTCCAGCGCCTGATCCACGCATGCTCACCACCATCCACTTACGTATACTCACTTATATACGACACAGAGAGAGAGAGAGAGAGAGAGAGAGAGAGAGAGAGAGAGAGAGAAGAGGGGA
>Ga0209367_1011880_pt1 | contig 11477 bp, 9 predicted proteins | sample WorMetLIZISLAND2_FD_187412 | JGI IMG/M metagenome (GOLD analysis project Ga0209367, IMG submission 187412) | Marine gutless worms symbiont microbial communities from Max Planck institute for Marine Microbiology, Germany - Olavius geniculatus... ... | reverse complement strand
GCTATATACACAGTATCATCATGACATCCTAAGCCTGCCGGCCTCCGATACGGCGCCTGTGCGGTCGCAGTAGCAAAGAACCCCGAAATATCTGGTCGCCGTTCCTCGTAGACGCCAGCTGCCAATCATCCCGCTACGCCGCCGCCCCTTTCCCGCTATAGGCCCATGTCGGACGTCGTCGTAGGCTAGCGTCCCCACTAGGTTATGTAACCCCGATCTCTAACACCTAGTATCACAGTGCAGCATGGTAGTGCTGACACTGTTGTAAGGGCGATGAACGTTAAGTATAGGAAATGGCGTTTGGGGGTTATGTAACTCCGAAACCCCTTAACCGATTTTCATAAAACTTGGCACCAGTGATCATCACATCGCCCACTCGACCCCACATGCAAACTTTGGTTACAGTCAGTTCAAAGGGGGCGTGGCTGCGCATGCGCGAAATTCGCCGTTAGGCGTCTATTTTTTTCTTTTTTCCTTGCGCACGGCTACAGACCAGCCCGTTGGACCGACCGACGCCGCTAATGGCTCGAACGAAGCGTCCTGACGACGGACACATTCCTTATATGTTTTTGATTGAATTTTTAAAAATTTACCTTTTTGTGCCCCAATTTTTTTTTTTAAATTGAACATTTGCATTACAGCCTATGGGAACTTCAAAGCGGCATAACTCGGTTCCCGTAAAAGATAATTGCGCATTATGTTTACATACTCCATATTTTCGAGGTCGGGCAATCTAACGGTGTCATTTAAATGTACCCCCTAACGACCCCTGTCGCCATAGCAACCATTTAAAAGTTGCAAAATTTTGCATTAGAGCCAATGGAGAGTTCAAAGCGGTATAACTCGGCCCCCGTGAAAGATAATTGCGCGCCGTTTTCACCTACCCTCTATTTCAAGCCCGGTCTTTCCGACGGTGTCGTTTAAATTTCTCCCCTTCCGACTCCCGTTGCCATGGCAACAAATTTTGGGACAAAATTGACTATAACTCGGCATCCGTAAAAGATAGTTGCGCGCTATTTGCATCTACCCCCTATTTTCGGTCGTGGGCTATCCGATGGTGTAATTTAAATTTGTCCCATGACGACCCCTGTTGCCATGCCAACTAACCGTTTTTATTCAAAGACAAAATTGGCTGCAGCAGACATTGTTACATCACACATAATTTTTTCCTTGCACCAACTTTCTTTACTTGCCCGGAGGTATTCTGAAAACAGTAAATAAATTTATTGTCAAAAAATCAAATACCAAAAATTTGAACAAAATTCGACTAAAACAGCAAAAATCAGACCAAAAAACTTCAACAGTTTACAAAGCTACGTAAGGGCGATAGGCCTATGAGTCAAAACTCGAAAACAGCAAAAATGGTTTTGGGGCAATATTATCGCGTGTTGAATTCCAGACTGGCCCTTACAAGACTAGCCATTCTAAATACTTTAATACAAAAACAGAAGTCGCAAACCGAAACAATGTAGTACACCAGTCCGTGCTGACACCACGTATATTGCAGTGAATGCTAATGCCCATGGTATAAAAACACGTTCAAGCATGTCTGAATTTTAATCTATCGTTCTGTCTGCGTGTGCGCGCAGTGGCGTGACGTCATAGTGACTATGACGTCAGTAGGCCAGCAGCAGATTATTCATTGCCTGTGACGTCACCAGCTGCAACGCTGGCAGCGTGCCAGTAACAGCAAATTATAGCTATACAACATATAAGCCGTTACTGTTAAGAAAGAAAAAAAATTGTATTATTATTATCTTAACTTCAAAATTCACTGTGCATTAAATTACATTGAGTAAAAACTTACATAACGGATATAAGCCTACGCATTCTCACAAGCGGCTTTCACAGTTTACAATGCTATGTAAGGGCGATATGAGTCAACAGGCTTCAAAATGATAACGTTCGTAATAGTTTATTCATATTGTTAGAATATGTGGTCGACTATACCGCTCGGGGGCCCTGTAAGCCACATCTCGCGTGTTGCCAGTCCGTCTGTGCGTTTGTCTCGTGGCCGTACAGACCAAGAAACTTGGAAAATAACATGTTTTGAGAGCTCTGACATTGGCGACCTAGTCCTAGAAAAATATCGAGTGTAATTTATTTACTTATTTATCACCAGCATAACATGTAACGTCACCCGAAAGCACGATCGTGAACACAAACGCATCGCGCAGTCTATTTGCTACGACAGTAGGGCATTCTTGTTTACATAGGCCCAATACATACTATTAAGTTAACGAAAAATTGTCAACGAATAACCATGACACGTACAACAATAGGATTAAAATCTTGTACGGTATCAAAACTGTCAGTTGAAATTCAACAAAAAATCGTTTATGGTTTCGGGGTACATTTATTTCATTTACTCGTATTACAGCAATATAGTCTTGCTGTAAAATACACTGACTATTAAACGCAGGCGTCTGTATTAAAACGGCAAGTAATCCACGCAAAAGATTGCGTCGTTTTCTTTTGCCATTCGTCATTGTTGCAATCACTGCCACAACTCATTTCTTTACGACATGTACTTAATAGCCTGTCGCTTTTTATTATCAATGCATCGTCTATAGTGCGGTATGGATATAACATCAGCAATCACTTATTCATTCATGAACAGTGGTCAATGAAACAGCATTGAGAGATACAGTATGGGTCACTAAGAAGACTAATTAAATCATTATTTTCGGGATAGTTTAACATTTTTTCAAAATTTCCAAAGATGATTTTTGTCACCGTTTGCCCTTAATGCTACTAATTTTATCATCTCATCGTTCGTTTTCCAGAACTTTAGAAGTAGGGTAGCACAGTTTTGAATTTGTAAACCGATTTTTTCAGTTGCACAGACATTTGGCACGTTTGAAATGCCGGCAAAAACCAGTTAGTCTATTTGTCTTCTAAGCACACATATTAATCATTAAGTTCACTAGACCATTTTTTAATGTGTAGGTGGGCTTAAGTGTAAACTGTTGCGTTGACGCAGGCATGCAAACGCTTGCGGAAGCTGGCGACTAATTTTCTGATCGCTTCTTGCTGCAGCTTCTTCCACATCAATAATTGTTTGCATAATAGAATAAGTTACGCACACTAGGACGTCATTATTAAACAAGGACATATTTGAATGTTGCACAGTTTTAATTTAGATAAATATGAGATATCTTTTCCACAGTCGCAATAATAAACAAAGAATTCTGTAAAAAGAATTATGGGCTGGAGTCGTTATTCGGATCGCTACTGAAATCTAATCATATGTTTTTGGGCCACTAAAAATTTTATCAACATTCGTTTATAACCTACCTATAAATTTTCATTGGCCAGACAAGCAAACATATAAGACGGACAAGTAGACAAACATAACTTTGTTCTTCGGCTGAAATAATAACAGTCAGGTCAGGTCAATGTTTATGGTGCAATCGTCACAGCAAATTCATTGCGAGAGTTCACCGGGGTTCAATCGATGAATGCAGAAAAGTGCCCTGATCGGCCACCGAGTGGCCTTTGGACTAAGTCAATCGACTTTGATTGCAAGCCTGCCTGAATATGCGTGGTCGCAATTTTATTTATGTGCTATATATAATCTTTTCTGCATATCAATTTGATAGACTAACTTATCATCAGCAAACCGCAGGCATTTGACGCTGTTCTTGTAATAGACACACTACGCAATGTTTATTAGAACTAAAACTATAATTGTCACATTTTTGTAATGTTCAATAAAATGTAAATACTGTGTTTGGCTACAGTGAAAAATAAGCGCAGGGTTTCGTGACTTGTCGATCTAATTTTTTAAGTGGCCACAGTAGTAATGACTGTACTATGTCTGCCGACAAAACGAGACAGTCAGGAAATGATATTGAGAAAATGCGAGTTTTGTGCTGTCGGCGAAATTTAGGCAGCGACTTAGCAGACGACACGTCGTCCGGCAGGTCGTTGCAGATCATTCTGTGGGCCGACAACCAGGAAAGCTCGGCTGCCGACGGCTGACAGCTTGACAGAAGGCACTAGCAGACGGCTAGTGTCAACAGAGCGTAGAAACCAGTGGCCAAGCACAGACTGCACGTTGTTATTACGGACGGTTTTCGCACTATGAGCAACATGACAATGTGGAAGACCGCTGGGTTATTGACTGGAACAAGGCACAGAGGCGAGACTTTTTGGTGCTGTTGGCCAGTTTGCGACATTTCGATTCACGGCCTGATGAGCGCACGCATCACATGACAGCAGCAGGCTGCAGCGACTGCTGTCGGTCGGTGATGAGGTGTATAGACGTGTAGGCCTACATCAATGAACAGGCGGCATTGCATTGCGTCCAGCCTGACAACCGACACATCATTACTGAATCTGTGTATATACCGGAAACCGTAGAGTTTTACACGTTGTACATACCTCTAGGACGATGGTCTTTTCCTCGAACTTCAGTCAGCATTGTATCGAGCTGAACTCTGCTCAGGGTTCTAAGTGACGTAATGTAGTGTATTTTGTGTCGTAATGTCTCTTCGTATTTTCGGTAAAATAAAATTAAATTCAGGCTTATTTTTTACTAAAATATATTAAGTTTATTTCCCTAAAATTATTTATCTTTTGGATATTAATAATAAATATTTTAAATTCATATCTTTCGTTAAAAAGGTCATCAAACGTCGCCTTTTAGTGTGGTATAAAGCCACATATAGGTGCTGTCGGAGCTCCCTGTAAATACGTTATGTAGCAATTTCTATAAAATACGTTAGGCCTATATTATGACAATGGCAGTCACGTGATAGGCACCTAGGCCCTTTTGGCAGTATAAAAGGCGAAGCGCAGTGATGACAACTGATCAGTTTGATCGAGCGCTCGGACAGAGCACATCGACTGACAAGGTGCTGAGCCTTCGCCTTCCCAAACGAAGCAACGAAAACCAACGAAACACCCTTCGTTCAAACGAAATCCACTGTTTAATAATAATTATATCTTTCTCTATTCACGGTCATTTCACGAAGCCTCTTTCGTCGGCAACCCTTCGTTTAACACGAACTCATTATCATCATGGGTAACCGCCTATCTTTCGGGGCCGAAGGTAGTACCCATGAAGCTGAGATCTTGCAATCACCCAGTACGAAAGACGAAGCAAAAGCAGCGGGTAATACAGGTTCTGGACACGGGCAATTTGGCGATTCTCACACTTTTTTACTTGTAGGCTTTATTTGATTTCCTGGATCGGGTTACGCTCCTGTGGCGTCTAAGATTATCATACGGTCTAGACGGAAGTGCTCAAACAGGGCTGGTTTGAGTCTTACCTGAGAGGTCCTTTACAACAAGTCCCTTCAACATGTCCAGTTCCATGCCGTCGGAACTATTATATAAAGATTATTTTAAAGCATGACCAATTTTGTTTTTCTACAGTACTGATTTTTGTTGTAGTAAAATATTAAAACAGTACGCCTAGATTATTACAAAGCTGAACCATGTTGCTTTTATTTTTATTTACTATACATAACATAGGCCTACCTACATAGTACATTGAGCATACAGTATTGAGCGGTACAGCTAAAGTACGGACGAACGTCTTGATTGGAGACCCCATGTGCGACCCATATATGCCGCGGTAGGCGGCAAACTTAGCGGTGGCTGAGATTATCGTAATATTTCGGCAAGCTGTCAGAGTGTGAAGGTTTCTGACGAGTGCTATCGGCGCAAGTGACTGCGGGTTGCCTCGGTGATAGCGCGGCGTCAAGCAGTTGCAGCAGCAGCAGCGATAGCCTGCAGCTGCGAACGGCGTCAATCTGATGATAAGAACGGATATTCATGCAGTCGATGTTAATCTTTCGTCCGTTTGTCACTAGTTATTTCCGTAGGAAGGTAATACAGCCTACAAAGATGCAGATCACGTTCGTTGCTGTGTTCTACTGTAAGAACGGCGAACGGTTCAAGTCTGTCATCATTGTCATAATCACTGTCACGCAGAATGTAACGTTTATTGATCGATTGGGTGACTTCCTCATTTGACAACGTTAGTCACCTGATTTGAAGACACGTATCTTGTCAGTCGAGCAAGTATAAAAGCATTTCACCAAATGTCTACATGCATGAATATGCTAATTTACGGACATATTAACCGGCTTTATAGTGTAAACGATGTCAAACGCGTCTTTCAGCTAAGCTGGTCATAATTGTTGCAAAAATAGAGAGACATTAGGTTATATGTCGGTCGATCACGTTTTTTCCGTAATAACACAAGCTGCCGTGTTGATATTGATCGTAACAAAACCTTTCTGTCGTGATTTATTATATTATACATATTTGTTCTTTGCCGCCGGTAAAGGCAATAGCTGGCCTGCGTGTACAGTAGTGGGAGATATAGTGTGCAATTTTTGCTGCAGTCAATGAGAATTATGCTCACCTGATATTTCGCAGGTCGATATAATAACGGCTAGTCGTTCAACACATGCTGAACATATACATCATCATCATCATCATCATCAATTTGCTAAAACATGCACATATAACATTATAGTGCAACATTAATACGGCAGGAACAATCGGCAGACGGTCAATATTTAAATGATGCAAACATTCGCTACAATGCATTGAAATGAATAATAAATACGGGGCTAGTGATGCTCTGTTTATGACGTTTATTTTTGAGCCTGTTTCAGCAGCATCGCGCTGCATCCGTCCATCTTGCAGCAGCAGAAGCAGCAGTCCCACTGTCACTTGCCGACTGTGCAGACTTCCCGCGCAGCGAGCACTGTGACGAGCGCGCCCTGCAGTGCTTGCTTGCTAATTGGTCGCCGGCCGCTGTGAAGTCAGTCGCCTGTTACTGTGTCCTGCCAAAGATCGCCCGTTGCGCAGACGGTAGTCAGACTGTTTGGGTGACTTATGCAGTATTTACACGATCGAGCAAACATAGAGCAGCTAGCTCGACGTTCTATGGTAATTAGCATGCTAAGTAAGAGGGCGGACGGGTTGTTATTGGAAAGTCTATATAACACGTGATCAGCTGTGGGCTAAGAGCCTAAGCCTAGGCCTACATTTGAGCCAGGGGGCGAGGTTCCAATAGGCCTGCTTGAGCCAGCTCGATGTTTGCTCGACGTTTGCTTGATTATGTAAACACCCTATTAATACTACCCAAGATGTCATGCAATAGCACGACGCACAGACAGACAGGCAGATGCAAATATTAGCTATAAATTTCTTGATTGACGTCAGACGTCGCGCTTTCCGTCGACTAATTCGCGCATATAGCACTCGTGAGTTAAGTAACTGCTATCGATTACTGACTATTACTTGTACACTGTGTCTCAAAAAAACATCCCCGACATTTTCGACTGTAACTTGAAAGCCAATTATCAGATTTTGATAATTTTGGGCAGTAATATTCCTGACAAAACGTGCCATCAAACGACCGTTTAATTTCCAATTTTACCATATGTATGCTTCTGCACTGCCTAGGGGAAATCAGATGAAGTAAAATAACACATAATAACACATAATATCCAATGCGATATGATTGCTTCATTAACATAACGCGTAAAACACATTTTGTTTACATTTCTGACACTTTGGTTGACATTTCATCTAGTTGTCTATTTTTTTAACTGCTTGCAGTGAAATTGTTTGAAGTGTTGGCCCATTATGCGAATACAGGCAAGGAGACGCTTTCTCCATTCATTAACAGCAGTATCGATAATGTTCTGCTCCAGGCTGTACCAGTCGCTTCTTGACTTCACAAACATTTCTAAACTTTATCTGGTAGAGTCACTGCTGCATGACAGTCAAATTTTGTAATAGACTGGCTGTTGGGGCCCACAGATTAGGATAGATGGAATTTATCGATGTTTTTTATTCATTTCAACACGTATTATGCTTGGTCTGATTTCCCTAGATAGTGCAAAAGCAGACATTGGGTGAGGTGGAGACTAAAACACTTATTTAATAGTTAGTGCTGTCAGAAATATTTCTGCCAAAAATTATTTAAATCTGCTAATATTTCTTCACGTCACGATCGATAATGTCGGGGATGTTTTTTTAGGTTTTCTGTTAATTTTAACACATATTTTGTTTGATTTGACTTTCCTAGGTAGTGTAAAAACATACATTGGGTGAGATGGGAAACTAAACGGTCGTTTGATGGCAAGTTGTGTCAGAAATATTTATACCAAAAATTATCAAAATCTGATAATTGGTTTTTAAGTTATAGTCGAAAAAGTCGGGGATGTTTTTTAGACACAATGTAGAACACGATGTCGCCGTCGTCGCTCTTGCAGAGTACCGGTACTTATGTTTCCGCTCTAGCGCAATATATGTACGATGTCTTGCAATGGCGGAGGATGTGTCGATATTATTAGCCTATTACATTAGACTGCAGGCGAAACGTGAGATGAACAATGTTTTTAATACTTTACAAGATAGCACTCATATTATGGAGTTTCATATTATGGAGTTTATTCCTACACGAAAGAAGAGCAAATAAAGCACACAGAAAAAAAACTGAAAATAAAATACATGTTACGGGGTAAGAAAAAAAGGTTTAGAATTTTGAACTTTCTACACATTATGCGTCAAATAAAACAAGAAACAATTTAGCACAAAAAATTATAAGCAGCGTACAAAGTTTTCTTATACACCGCGTCTCAATAAAAAACAGTCAAAATTGTTTTCGTCATAATTTTGTTAAATTTTTACTAAATGTGATAATTTCTGACATAAATATGACGAAAACGATAACAGTACGTAAGGTGCACTCATTTTTCACCTTACCTAATTTATGTCAACGCACTACCTGTGAAACACAGATACCTCAAATTGTTACATTACGTGGTGATTATTTGTATCAGATTGCTCACCTTTGCATCATCAATTCAACAGAGGGCGTCACATGATTTAATAATTTTGTGGCATTAAATATTTCACGGTAAAAATAACAGACAGCAAAAAAAACTGACTGATGAGCCTAAAACACGTTTAATCATGAGTTAATGTCGTTTGATCAGTTGATCGTTAATGGATTCCATTATCAGCCAGTGGCATTGTATCTAAGCCATTGTGTCCATGTATGAGGGACACACTTTGGACAAAACTCTGATAATTTGCAAGCAAGTTGTAATACAAACTTATAATTCTGCTAAATAATTCACATTTTAGTTTATTGTGTGCTTAATTAAGTCGTTTACTGAATACCAACTCAGCGTTATGCAACAATTTGGAGCATCTACATGTATGTTTCACGCAGTAGAGCGTTGACATAGATTAGGTGAAATAGAAAATGAGTGCACTCTACATAATTTTATCGTCTTAGCTATTTTCTTCTAAAAAAAAATTATCAACGTTGGTGGAAATTTGACTAAGTTATGACATAAACAATTTTGACTGTTTTTATTGAGATACGGTGTAGTTGCTTGCGAGCATTTTTAATAAAGAGTAAATTTTTAAACTTAAAAAGCGTTTGCAGCAAAGCTGTTAGTTAATGACCAGTCTGATAACAAAAAAAATCCGGAAAAACATACGCAATTCACTTAAATGTAATCGATTAATTTCTGGGCTGGCCTGCGTTCCGCTTGTCGATTTTTTTAGTCAAAATCTGTCGATATTTTTAGATGTTTTGCAGACATCCGCAGACAGAGATACATGCACACGAACGGCGGATAAATTATTTCGTCGACAAAAGTTGTTTGAATGTTTTCACAGCAGTATACGGAAGGCTTAGAAATGTCATCGTGCAGAAAGTCAGAGGTATTGCTCATGGGTCAAAAAGATTGTTACATCAATGTCGTCCGTGTGACACGTTGTGTTCGTTTAAAGCTGTTTACACTGTCTACAACACCGTGTCGCAAAATTAGCCACACCCCTACAGATAAGTTAGTGTAAAATCGTTAATACCTGACATATTTTTAAAACAAAATATGAAACATTCATGGAGACAATCATTCTGAACTAGTTTTTAAAATTTGCGTTCTAAATGTCCAGTTTTGGTCTCGACGCAATCTCTTAGTTTTAGTCAGGTACGCCACTGCTTGATCGTGCGGTCAATATAGCAACGTATTAAACGTAAACCTAACGTAAACAAATCGGACGTCATAATGACGTAACACTGAGCACACACTATAAGGTGCGGACGCCATAATAAATGTGACGGTAAGTAATGCTAAGATTGTGCAGTGTACGATATTTCGTCGAAATCCATGATTTACAGACTGAATTAGATGTGTTCGAAGTAAGGGGTGTCGATAATTTTGGGACACGGTGTAAAATTCTACGTGTCGTCGCAGTGTAGACAGAACGTTGTACACGTATCTTGTATCAGCGGCATGTCGTCTGTATCCGTAGTCGAAAATCGACTTCTTTTTACATGTATCCGAAAGTTGAACATGTTCAACTTATACGTACATGTAGCGAGTTTTACAATGAGGACTCGATGCTACACGTTTACAGGTTGCGTTTGCATTATAACGCTCCTGTCTGTCAAAGTGTGTATGTGCTACAAGACAGACTACAGTGTGAGATGTTAATTCACTTAGCACACATTGCATCGAATTGCAGAGGCGTAATGGCGCGCTAGACTAGCACCTTGTTTCTTCGCGGCTGTAGAACTAATGCCCAATGTCCGAGTCGTACCGAAGCATTACTGTGCGCGCAGCCGCTTAGTGCACCCGTAATCGGCGTCGAATGCCGACTACCGGCTTAGTCGTAAACCGGAAATGGCCCGTATAGCCATTTGAAGGAATTGATTTTCCGGTCGACGTGGGTTGCCGACGTTTCGGTCGTGTCATGAGATCAATTTGACCGTACGAAAATTGCAATTGTCTGCGCTGTGCTTTATTTCCACGTTTATGTTTCACCCTTGACATGACTGCCTTCTCACCGAAACTAAGCAGCAGCACGCAGGTCGTCTGCACGAACAAACGATTCGTCGATTCCATACATTCGACGCCGCACCGTGATAGAGATTGCCGACAACCAGATCGCTAACAGCAATATTGGAGCTTCGGTGCGATGTAGATAGCAACATTAGACAAGGCATAAAACTCAACTCAACTACGGAATCGATTCTGAACAGAACGAACTAAAATTGCAGAAACTGCGATTGCGATTGAACGCAAGTGGTTTTATGTGTCCAATTATAGCCAGTTTAACAAAAACCAAGGTAATTTGGCAAAGGTGGAATCGGGGACGCTGAAATCGCGAGACCTGACATCGCGAGACCTGACATCGCGAGACCATGTAGTTTAAGCACTAGACGAAACAGCGGTTGAACAGAGGGACTAAATAGTCCTTGACGGATTATCACTGCTGAGTAGAAATCAGAAAACTGTCCGTTGACAACTAAAATGGCCGGCTGAGTAGGAATGCGAAAATGTTGGCTGTTGAGGCAAAAGTTGACTAAAAACCGTCGCCTCCAGTTTCTGCATGCGGTTAGTCATTCAGTCGGCGCTCATACGGAATCTTTACAGCCGCATGACGACAACAGCAGCAGCAGCAGCGATGACGAGGCCAGTCAG
>Ga0209367_1011879_pt1 | contig 11477 bp, 6 predicted proteins | sample WorMetLIZISLAND2_FD_187412 | JGI IMG/M metagenome (GOLD analysis project Ga0209367, IMG submission 187412) | Marine gutless worms symbiont microbial communities from Max Planck institute for Marine Microbiology, Germany - Olavius geniculatus... ... | reverse complement strand
TGCAGTACCGTAGGCCTAATGTGACTCACATGCCTACGCGGTTTCCATGTACTTGAGGTTTTTATTTAATTGTGGTTAGTTAACATTTCAACCACAACGGATGACAATTGACCAGAACAGATCAGAACAGGGCAACAACGGACTTAAATTAGGTTTAATTTCTTCACATATGGTCCGTTGCGGTCCGTTGCGGTGATTAGTCATACCGGCCTGTAAATGCCGACACATCTTGATCCGAGTTTTATAAAGTTTGCCCCGAGTTGATCCGAAGCCATGCGATCGCTTCGAGAATTCGTGAACCGTATGATCCGCCCCCGAGGATTCAGACTGTATTTTGATCCGCCCCGACGATCCGCCCCGCCCTGAGGATTAGGACAGGCCCAAAATGTGCCCACAATGCATACCCTTGTGACATATTCCCGACAGGCGTTCGCTGATGCTACTAACTGCAAATAGTTTATTTCGAAATATAATAGAACTCCTCTCCGCTTCTACTGTTTTTGTTTACACATTACACCATAGATAAACATTTTAAAATTTTGTATTTAGGCCCAGATCACTGAGCTATATTTAGAACTTTACCTGGAGCTGCAGGTATCTATGGTGTTTCGCTTGATTGGTTTTTGGAAAGGTGTGCCTAATTGTGATTAATGATTAATTTATTTATGACATGTATAAAGACATCGTCGATATATTTATTTTGATGAAATAGCTCACTTCGGTAGCTAGTTACTTTCTGAACAAACTAGTCGATCAGGCCTGTTTGGACTATTGTTTATTGGTTTCCTGTACAGAAACGGTAAGGTAAGGCTATAAGAAAATCGCGAGATCAGTTAAGGAAGTGTAAAACATCGGTCATTGACGGATCTATAAGCTGGTAGCGCAAGCCTATAATTGAAGTCTAAGGACCCCTGCAGCGGGGTCCAGGGAGAGCCCCATGGTCGTAGCCGGCACAGCTGAAGTTCTGAACAAGCCCGTCGAAAGGGTGGATTAGGGGTTAGTTACCCCGGGCCCCGCGACGTTTGGGGGCCCCGCCGTCGCTGAAAAATATTAAATTACACAGAATGCGCCATTTTTAAAAAATTCAAATTTTTCCCCAAAGAGGCCTCACAAGAATCAGTGGCGGTTCTAGCTCACAAAATCTGGGGGCGCGGCTTTATGGCGAGCGCGGTAGCACGAGCCTATAACGGGGGTCTGGGGTCAGAGCCCCCATCGGGGTCCAGGGTCAGAGCCCCTGGTAATTGGGTCAGGGGGCGAAGCCCCCTGAAGCTGAAGCATTTTTATTTGGCTTTTGGACGTTCAATGGAAGGCGCAAATTTGCCCACTTTTCGAAACGTCGGAAACACAAAGACATCAGATATTTATGTTATCTTTGCAAAAAATCATGGGTGGCCATGAAACTCCGAGGGAGGCCGGAGCAAAACTGGGGGGTGTGTCCCCCCAGCCTGGGCCTAAAACTGTCACTGGCAAGAATGTTTCCTTGGGCCCCACTCTGGCTCTCGACTGGCCTAAAGCTGAAAGAGTTTTGAAATATATTGCAGTAATTCTGCTTAAATTTTAAATTTTTTTCAGAAATATTTTGTCATGTTCAGATGTCGGTTTAAAGCCAAATGTGGCTACCACTATGTGTGACTGAAATGGTGTATGACATCAATATCATTCTGTGAAATAACAATATCAGAAACTAATTCAACTTTCTGTGGAACAGCCATTTTTGTGCCAAATGGTCATTTGATGTGCAGTGCCCAACACTGAGGGCTTCCATGTTTATCTGTACCTGTCTACAGGCAATCGTAATTCAGTTTGCAATCTGTAGGGCTAGACGAAAATCACGAATTCACGGAATTCACGGAAGCCATGAATTTTGACGCTTGCCGTGAATTCTAGCATTTGCCGTGATTTGCCGTGAATTTTTGCACGGGTTGCACTTTTGTGTCAAAATCCGTAAAATTCGATAGATAAACATTGAAAGTTGACCCTAATATGACCTCGTTGATCATTATGATAATCATTTGCAGCCATTCACTGCTGTGTGTATAACTGCATATAGTTACTAAAACTATTCCTGAAAGTTACTAAAAACGATTAATGTTAGTCATTTTGTGAGACGACGATACATGACTGATAGTTGACTAGGCAGAGAACAAAAATGCTTGTCAATGAGACGGTTTTTAACGCTATATATGATCGTGAATTGGCACCGTGAATTCGCCGTGAATTTTGCGACTTTTCTAAAAGTATGCCGTGATTTTTTCACTTTTGCACCGTGATTTTCGTCTAGCTCTAGCAATCTGTAGGTGACAATAGGCCTAATTATTGCCTGGTTAGTACAACGCAAAACGCAAGCGTAACATTGCACCTTCAGACCTTATGCTAAAAGATTTACATAGGCAGATGAAAACTGTTATGTTTATCTACAGGGTGGGCCAAAAAAATGTCACCGCTTGCTTTAGCTAGTTGACTGTCGTGAATTGTCAAAATTGATAGGCCATCTGTAGAAGAACATCCCAAACCGCATAATTGATTGGATTTAAGTCCGGGCTGTTTGTGGGCCACATGGAAGGCTCGATCAACGTTGATCACACAACTGGTCAGTGGTGTCGATGGCTTGAGTGCGTCATCTGATATTTCACAAGGTAGTGTAGCGACATACTTAAGAAGTAGTGGGACCTGTAGTGATAGTTTTATTACAAATTGCCTCCTGATTCTGACAGCGAAAAAAATTTTGAAAATCGGTTAATATTTGATGAAATTATAAGATGTACAAAAATGGTGCCATTTTTTGGCCCACCCTGTAGGTCTAACTGTCTATAGTCTACTTGCTTACTAACTGGACCCTAAGCCAGTGGCGGATCTAGGCTTCAGCCAAGGGGGGCAGAATATCCCTCTTCCTTCTCTCCTCCTCCCCCTTCCGTTTCCCTCTTCTTAGTGCCCCACTTTTTTGTTTTCTTTTCCCGTTTTCCTTCTTTCTCCCCCTTCCCTTAGAAGTAGAACCCCTTGAACCCAGCTAGGGGGTCCGGGGGTGTGCTGAGGTCTGGGGTGGAGTTGCAGCTGAATTCGAATTTGTGGCATTTTAGCCTTAAAATATAACATCTGGTGGCAATAATTTTAATCATTTTTTCTGTTACACAAACTTATTAATTAGCAGTTTGGCAGAGCATACGAAGTGTTTACTTGTGCATAGGGGTTCAAAGCAGGGGGTCGCACATCCACCCCCTCCTCTCCTTGTATCCACCACGGCCTTAAGCCACCAACTTAGCCGGCCTCCAGCCGCCAGAATTTTTTGATAAGTCACCACCGCCGCGAAGATTGCAGTTAAGCCGGGACTTAATATTAGTCTCGAAAATGCTGATGCGAACATGAAATTCAAGGCTAGCCGTTCTTAGGGATCTATTGCTGACTCAAAATGAATACTTTCCATGGGGGGTCAGGGGCAAAGCCCCTCAGAAGCTGAAAAGCTTGCAAAATTTACTTAGCTGAAACTCTTGTTTTGTGATACAATTTATGCAAGCGTCTGAGAACAAGGAGTCAAGTGCCTTCTCGTGCCTCACTGTAGCTACGGCCCTGTGAATGTATTGTTTGCAGCAGTTGATTCTACATTTTTCGATGGCTTCGAGTGAGATGTCAGTGGCAAATGGTCAGGCTGAAAATGTTGTTCAAGTTCTTGCATCAGTTAGTGAGTCTTCATCTAGCAGAAAAGACCGAGACACTTGGGGAGGCAAGCTGGACTTCATGCTCTCGGCAGTCGGCTTTGCAGTTGGTCTTGGAAATGTTTGGCGATTTCCTTACTTGTGCTTCAGTAATGGTGGTGGTATGTAGGTTTCTGCATGTCTGTTAATGTAAATTTAGTTTTTGATAACAATCTTTCTACTGTCATTTTGCTATAAAATTACATACTTAAAGTGTCATTCATATTAGGTGTGATATAATGAAGTTTGGTGTTAGCTTATTTTCTGTCTGTTAGCCACTACTCAACTCTCAAAAGCATCACAGTCTTTGTCTAGGTATGCTTTTAGATATCAGGTGTTTTTTCAATTTGGAATAGTTGCAGGAGTGTAAAAGTAGCTGACAAACAGTATATTTTCTGGCAGTTCTATTGATCCATTTCATCAGATGTTTGTTGCAAATAAGTTCAGTGAGTGTACAGTTGTAATGTGTAGGTGCATTTCTCATTCCATACCTCATCTTCATGGTGTTTCTTGGCTTGCCGTTGTTCTACATGGAACTAGCTCTGGGCCAGTATGCATCAGTTGGCTCAATCACCGTCTGGCGTTTGTGTCCGCTGTTTAAAGGTGAATTCTGAGAAGTGCTGTGTAAATTTGATGTGATTATTTACTTTACTGAATGTCTAGCATTCACAGAATTAAGCAGAAGCACAGAATTATGTAGATATGTTTTTTTTAACTCTCTGAATGCTAAATTTATGGCTATATCTGCAGTGGCGGTTTTAGGGCCGGGCTGGAGGGCACAGCCCCCTCCCCAGTTTTGTGGCCACCCATGATTTTTTGCAAAGATAACGCAAATATCTGATGTATTTTGTGTTTCCAAAGTTTAGAAAAGTGTCAAATTTGTGGCTTCCATTGACTGTTGAAAAACCAAAAGTGCTTCAGCTTCAGGAGGGCTTTGCCCCCTGGTCCTCTGACTAGTGGCTCTGCCCCTGGACCTCCGCTGGGGGCAGACCCCCGTTATAGGCTTGCGATACTGCGCTCGCCATGGGGCCGTGCCTCCAGATTTTGCGAGCTAGAACAGCCACTGTATATCTGATGTATTACACTGTGTCTCAGAAACAGTATTTCAAAAAGTATAAAGTATTCCAGTTGTACAACAGAGGTCAACTCAGCCTTCCATGCCAGTGGAGTAGGTAAATTGGTGATATCGCCTGCATCACACTGACTATGTGTCAATGTGCTGCTGAATAATATCATTTTTTGTGATTTTTGCTGTTTTCGATGTGCGAGTTTTTAATGTTGCCGTTAACAAGTGTATAAACTGATGTTTTGTACATTTATATTTGGGGTTTTATTTCTAAAATACTGTTTTCCTACTGGTGATCAGTTAGAAAGATATTGCGCCTCAGATATTTTTTACAGTAGCCAAGCCACTTATAACTGTTACTTACTACCTAATGGCATGACTGAACAAAGCAGACGACGCATGTCAGGCATGACGTCACCGCTGGTCTGCATTGCTGACAATGTTGAACAGAATTCCTTTTATATCCACAAAATGGCCATATAAATAAATGAACTAATATTGCACGCATCACCCACTTAATATAGGCCCGGAAAACACTTCAATAATGCTAACTACTGATCGTGTTATTGCAGTTTGGACCATTGTGTATAATGGCCGACCACAAACGTCTATAAAGTCAAGTCAAACTAAAGTCTGAGCCCATCTTGTAGACTTTAGTTAACTGAGTTTTAGCCAATTTTTGGTAAAAATTATACAAATTTTTTTTGCCATGGCAACGAGAGTCAACCATGGTACACTTACTAAAATTATTTATTTGCTCCACCTTCAAAACCGCTTGTTACATGCAAGAATCTCGGAGATATCTCCTACATATGTCGAGTTATAGCCCATTTTGTCCCAAATTTCATTCCCATTGCAACGAGTCAGTAACGGTAAAATTTGATTGGCAGCATTCAATGGTCCATCCCCAAAAACTCCCCTATAGACGCAAAAATCTTGCAGATATCTCTTACGCAGGCCGAGTTATAGCCAATTTTGTCCCAAATTTCGTTGCCATGGCAACCAGGGAGGGTCAGGGGTAAAATTGAATGACACCATTAGATTGGCCATCTCCGAAAACCATACCCTAGAACCAAAAATTACAACTCTATTATACACAGCTAAAGTTATGACCGTTTAAAGAATTGTTTAATTTTCCCCATACTTGCCATTGTATTTTTTTTTATTTTTGTGAATAAATACATTAAATATTAAATTTTAATTTTCTAACCCCAAAAAGGCACTTCCTTGTGCAGAACTGCGTCGTTTGACGTATTAAGCGTAAAAATCCCTGTGTGACCTGTGGGTGTGCGGAAGAAAAAAAACGTATATAGCTATAAAAATTTTTGCGTATATTTCACCCATTTGCCGAGAAGCCCCCCTTAGAGGAATTTGCATAAAATTTTGCGTGACGGGTCCCCTCCCCGACGTAATCAACCGTGCCAAATTTTATGTCAATCAGGTCAGGGGTTTTGATTCTGTGAGGGTCGAGTTTTTGGCTTCCCCATAGGAAAGAGAAGTCGCCGTTAACACAGGGCTTGAACTACCGTTCAGCTTCTGATCTACTGGATTGATAAGCTTAAGTATTGGAGAATGTTGATTGCAAAGTGTAGCCTTGGATTTATTTGGCCTGTCTAGAGCTGTTCTGGCCTAGAGGTGAGGAACTGGATTTCAAGTTTCCATTCCTTTGAATTCCTGTATTATCATTCCAGGTTTTTTCAATTCTGATTCAATTCTTATCTAAATTCCTACTGTCTGTTCTCATTCCATTTGGGCCATTCTTATTACCATCAATTTTGTATTGTTTTGATTTCCATGGGATTTCATTCTGATTGTATGCTTACCTCTGCTGTTGACTAAGTCTTATATCATTTTTGACAGGTTGATGCATCATGCATGTGTCTGTGCATGTAGGCATTGGCTACACAATGTTTCTGATCAGCGTTCTGGTGTCAGTTTATTACAACGTTCTCATGGCTTATACTATCTACTATCTGTATGCTTCATTCACCAGTCGTCTGCCGTGGTCTGAAGGATCAACAAATTGTACGATAACTTTTATTACCTGTCAGTTTTAATGTCATAGTTTTTGACCGCTAATTTTGCTTCATTTTGTACTGTGTGCAGCATAGTGTTAATATTTTACTATAATGTGCGAAAAGTTTGTCTGTCATGTCATGTCATACCCCTCTGGTGCCATCTGTGTTGCTCGGTCGTGGACCCCAACTGTGACGTTTGAGTTCTTGGGCATTAGATACGTGTATTTTCACCTTGCGCCCCATTTCCCCCCACGGGCAGCTTGAAGGAGGAGAGGGAGTTGAATTGCCAGGTAACTGAGTGGATTCGCTTGTATTTTGGGAACTTTTTCTAGTTATAGTAATAATAAGTACTGACTAAACACTTGCAGCATTAATGTATTGTACAATTTTTTTTCAGCATAACTGTTTCACTGGATATTGTTTACATATAATAGGCCTATACCGGTAGTTTTGCTAGCAGTGTTAGTGTAATCTTGTAAAAATCGTAATAATAATGCTGTTAATTTAGTCAGTGGTGTATTACCACCAGGTATGTGCAGTCATGTGTGACTTGAAAATATTAATTACCCAGTACTTGTGCCAAGGAGGTTATGTGGTATTCTGCATTTATTTATTGTTTCTCTCTTGGTTTTTGAGCAGGACTGCGGAAAAGGATAGGCCTACTGGTGGGTTTGGCTGAAATTTTCAGGGATGGTTATAGACTTTGCTCAGCTTTAAGAGGTGACTAGATTTTGAAGGTGATTTGGATCAGCATCTAGATCTACGATAAATAGAAAGATTCTTTATGGCACAGTCACAGTAAGTTTCCCAGGAGGAGGTTTGAAATAGTGATCCAGGCTTAGGGATAAGATAAAGGTCAGAAATATGGTTTTAATAGGCTTAAGGATGGGGTGAATGCTTATGGTTGGAGCTAGCCTTAGGATTCGGGTGGGGAAATGAATAAAAAAATAGCTGTGTTAAGTTTGTTGTTTTCACCAGGTGGCAGCATTGTTTAGTTGTAACTGTACAGCTAGCATCTGTGCTCAGCAGTCCAATGCTACAAGCATTAACGCCAGCAGTGTAATGACGACGGCTGCTAGTACACCGTCTGATACTTCTCTACTTAGTACTGTCAGTAGTACAACAAGTTCTGCCGATGACGATCTGCTTACGTCATCTGCATCACGTGACCTGATTAGTGCCACCAGCAACGGCCTCAACATTTCAGCAGCACACAGTGCTTCTGAGGCCTACTGGAAGTAAGACGTCACCTCGTCTTTTTGTTGGCTTGTGACTGCTATATATAGCGACCTTTATTGTCAGTCAGGCGGCTTTTCTGTGGTTGTACATGTCTTCGTGTCTGGCTGCTGTCTTTCCATCTGCTGTGCTGCAGACTTACTATTGATAGCACTTTGCATTGCATCTTGGGCGCACGTCATCTATTAGTTCGTTGTATATCACAGTTGTGAGTGGTGTCACCTACCGGCTTGACTCTCTGTTTGTCTGTCTGCTATTATTAATCTTACTAGCTGCTGGAATGGCATCAATTTGTCAACCAGCATCACATGGTGTTGCAAAGGAAGTAAGCAATTTTACTGTACAGTGGCAGATTCAAAATTTTGGATTAGGGGGCAGCAGGGTAGGGGATAGGACTCTCCCCAGAAAATTTTTGTGAAATTTTATGCTGAAATAATGCATTTTTATATCAGTGAGATTCTTGTTGTTGTTAGGCAGAATTACTTTTTGTAGTGCAAGCAAGTTTGTCTATTGCTACATATTTATCCATAGCGTGGTCTGTTGTCTGTTTGTGCACTGTCTGTTTTACCTCGTTTACATGATTGAGCAAACGTCGAGCAGACATCCAGCAAGCATCGAGCACACATTGAGCAGATGTCGAGCAAACATCGAGCTGGCTCGTCCAGCTAACATATAGCTAGCTCATCAAGCCAGCTTGATCGTGTAAACGGGGTATTACGCTCGTGAACCCTGCTTAAACTATTCAGTTGCTTTAGAATGCTACTTGGCTGGTGCATTTGTAGAGTCCAACAAAACATTGGGTTAGATGGGGATTTTTGCCTTCCCAAAGAAGGGGAGATTTGGGGGTTGAGCTCAAACCCTTAATCAGTCACAAATGCAATTGCAAATTAATGCTGCCATCTAACAAATAGAAATGCAGAGTGGCATGAACTAGCAACAGTAATTATTCTGCTTCTTACCAGATTACTTTGAGTCAGTTGTTGTTGTTGTTGCAGATACACAGTTCTTGGCAGCTCAGACAGCAGCAACATTGGTAACATTGGCGAGGTGCAGTGGCATCTGGCGTTGTGTCTTCTTGCTGGCTGGATCCTTGTCTATGTCTGCATCATCAAAGGTGTCAAGTCCTCAGGAAAAGTTAGTCCTTCATGTGTAAACGTTCCTTCTGTTAAGTACCATGCAGGTTGTGTATAGCTCTTTATGGGAAACCAATCTCAGAGCTACAGAGCATCACCTGCCGTATTAGATCACACAGCATTACCTGCCACCCAATGCAGGTGAACATGCCTTGCTTTAACTCCAGCCAGACAGGCTGATATTCAATAGTAGTTGTTTGATGCATTGCATTATTATGAGAAATTTGTACACATCTGTATGTTTTTATTATGTACACCTGTGTGTGCACCTGTGTCGGTGTATAGGTAGTGTATTTCACAGCGACGTTTCCATATGTGATACTATTTGCGCTGCTAATAAGAGGTGTGACACTGCCCGGAGCCAGTAATGGTGTCAAATACTACCTGCAGATTGACTCCAGCTCTCAGTACACTTTTGGTCGCTTGGCTCATGGACAGGTCTCAGCTTGTCTCATGTAGTTAATGCAGTGATGTTTTCAAGGACTTTGTGTCCTAGGCCAAGATCAGGGTCACGGTCATGGCCAAAGCCAACTACTTTGTTATGAAGGCCAAGGCCACTTTCTTGTCTTCAAGGCTGCTCGAGGATGAGGCCAGGTCTTCAAGGACACAACACTGACTTAATGTCTATACTTCTGAGATGAGGATATTCATTTGTGTGTCTCTGGAATCTAAGCCACAACTTATATATGCTCAGGTCAACTCAGCTTTTTACTCTTAGCAGTATGGGAAATGAGTGTCTTTGGGCTATGGAGTGATAGCCCAGTGTGGCTTATGGGGAGCTGGTATATCAGCTGCCACTTCTGAGATTATAATCCAGTCTTTTCATAAATAGATTGTTTTTGTTAATTTTCTGTTGCTAGTTCTATTTTTCTTTATGTTTCTGATAATTAAGAGCTTAGGTTCATAAGCACTGCTATAATAATTACCGGACTTTGTGCAATATGATGCAGAGTTTGTTGTAGGTGTGGAAAGATGCTGCAATTCAGATTCTGTTTTCTCTCGGTCCAGGCTTCGGCAGTCTAATTATGCTCGGCAGCTACAACAAGTTTAGCAACAAATGCAACTGGTTTGTCTGCCATCATCCTATCAGTCGCATGTTTTAGTTTGTCTGTCACTTCAATCAGCAGCATTCAGTGCATGCTGTAATGACACTTGTCTGTCTGTCCTGAGTCATGCAAGAATGCCGGCTGATCCAGAAACTGGAAAAGGGGGCATGGCATGCGCATAATAGGGATCTAAGGGCAGAGCCCTTAGCGGGGTCTAAGGGTTCTTGGTTGGAGAGTAGAGGGGCAAATCCCCATAAAGCTGAAAACTTTTGGCAATTGTGTGCAGAATTTCCACTTGAATATTGGGTGTTTTTTTTCAATATTTTATTATTTTTGCATACTGCTTCAAAGAGAACTGTGGCTGTATTGGGCACTCCATATGACTAGAATAGGGGCTGAATTCTCCTTCTGGATTTGCCAGTGTGCAAGGATATTTCTTTATGATGGTGTATATCATGCCATGCCATTTTTACTGAGCCAACTGTCTGTCTGTGTTTCTCTCTGTCTGTATCTGTTCGTCTCTCTTTTTGTGTCTCTGCCTATGTCTGTGTATCTGTGTGGATATGTTCCAGGGATGCAGTAATAGTGACTATCATCAACTGTGGCACGAGTCTTTTCGCTGGTTTTGTGGTTTTCTCCATTCTTGGTTTCATGGCTGAAACTCAACACGTTCAAGTCAAGTATGTCGCTGATGATGGTATGCTAACGCAACGTCCTACTGGTAGCGTTAAAATTGTATCAGACCTGGCAGTTGATTGCTTAAGCTTTTGCAGCTAGGCTGTTGCCAGGTATAGTCTTATTAGTTGACTCTACACTGTAAGGCCTAAAAAACACACCAAATTTTTTTTCATCATAACTTGAAAAAGTTATCCAATTTTAATAAGTTCTGGTACGAATATTCCTGACACAACTGGCCATCAAACGACTGTTTAGTTTCCCACCTCACCCATTATCTGTTTCTGCACTACCTGGGGAAAGAAAACAAACAAAATATTGCATTTTTAACCACTGGTGTTATTGCTTAATCAAAAAACACACAAAACACACATTTTGTCCATATTTTTATCATTTTAGCTGATAGTTTATCTAATTGTTCATTTTTTAACTGCCTAAAAGTGGCTTGGTGACAAAGGCTTAGTGGTTTGGATGTCACACTTGCAGTCAGTAAGTTTTGGGTTTAAGTTCCATTCACGTTTTTTGCCTACTTAGCTATGTTTTGTACATTGTAGGACTCTTGAATAATGATGTGTTTTATATTTAATATATATGTAATAATATGTATAATACAC
>Ga0209367_1011878_pt1 | contig 11479 bp, 6 predicted proteins | sample WorMetLIZISLAND2_FD_187412 | JGI IMG/M metagenome (GOLD analysis project Ga0209367, IMG submission 187412) | Marine gutless worms symbiont microbial communities from Max Planck institute for Marine Microbiology, Germany - Olavius geniculatus... ... | reverse complement strand
GTGCTAATCGAATGCTGGGCTCAGCTGATCCTAAACACATTGACTCCAGCGATCGATCAGCTGCCTAAAAGGACTGATGACGGTTATGAATGCAAAAGCTGGGCAACTGCCTATGTCGAATTTCATCCAAACTCAACGTATGTGTTAATGATTGTTGATATTTCACTGTATGCTGAATAAAAATCAAGTTAAATTCATGTGTTAATGCCAATTTACCATGATTTCAGGGGTGGGGCAGATTTGTGTAAATCAGGCAAAGAATATTTAAATGCTGAGACTTGCAAGTTGTACACTTCTTCTGTATACAATTTCAAAACTTTTGGCATATTATGCGCTTTTCCATCAATAAACATCGCTAAGTTATAAAACCTCAAATATCCATGTTAAATCCATGTGTTACAGTCAATTTTGGCAGAATATCAAGGGTGATGAATATTTATGCAAAATTAGGCAAAAAATATTTAAATGCTTCACGATGCAAATTTGTCGTTAATTCTTTACAGCATTCTGAAAGTTTTGATGTATCACAGGACTTTCTACCACCAACCGTCGCTGAGTTATCAACGCTCAAACAGGTCCATTTTTTTGGCTCACCCTGTAGTTTTATAACTTTAGGCCTACTATAGTTGACTGACACAGATGCTTAATTCCTGTGTGTGACTAACGTCCTATGACGAAAGAGATGCACAAGAAATTTGACTGTCCCACGTGATCATAAGAACTGATAAGTATCTTGCAAAATATGCACAGCAAATGAGCAAAGCGTCAGACAGAAAACACCATAAAATCTACTAAAAGTAATCAAAAGTATATGCTGTACCAAGCATAGCGTTTTATAAAGTACGATAAAAGCAAATGCAAAGTGCAGTTAATCGTATGAAATGGATTTCACAGTCTTTCATTTCATTCAGAGTCGGAAAAGCATAATTATGAAACAGTCAAACACACAGTCAGACAGACCAACTGGCTGTAACGTTTAGTGGTTTCCCTGCAAAACAATACTACTTTAAACATGTACACAGAAAGTAAGTGATAATGCACATCGGAGCATCTACCTGCCGTTTCTGAAGCTGCAGCAAACTTTGTTCTAGATGATCTAAAATTATTACACACATATCAAAAAAAGCAGCCAGTATGAAATGAAAAAGAACAAAAAATTATTACATCCACTGGAGCAGAACGATGGAGGTTTTCTTTTAGAAGCAGCTGCATTACTCAAAATTTAAGAACGAACTTTGATGAAATATTACCATTATCAAACAGCAGCTGTATTAAATCCTTGCGTTCGTCAGGTGGCAGCACCATTCTTGGTGTATGTTTGAAATCCTTGATCGCTTCTGGAAGTTCTGGCTGATACTGGTACCAGTTAGTATGGATATAATGACTGAGAAAGAGTTTGAACACAATGTACAGTATACCAAGACCCAATGAGGAAGACCTTAAGAGATGGCGCGTAAGTCTAAGTTTTGTTCTATTTGAAAAAAACGGACACGTTAGGAACAAATGGAGAATGAAAATCAATCTCACGGAGACCCAAGTAAAGTTCTCTGGGAAAACAGCCAATAAAATAGCGCATGCGCGTCAGGTTACCTTGCACTTGCTGGTTGACCTCAGTCAATCGACTGATCTCCGAGTCCAGCTTCAAGCGCATCAGCTTTTCGAGATTTTCACGCTTCTGCGAATGTTGTGCCAGTGTCTCATATGCATCGCTCACTTTCTGTATGTTGCGTTCCACCTACAAGACCACGAGCAGTGCAGACCATTGCACCACATGGTAAAAAGTGCAGAAGGGATGCTAGTGGATGTGAACTTGAGACCAACGAATAAAACGTTTTTTCAGAATCATAATTACAGCTGACCTTTGCATTTAGTCATTCTGTGTCCTTCCACTGCTACAATTCTTTTCAATGCAAAAGGTCGTTGTGTATTTTATGCTTGTGTTGTTTTTCCTAAAATGCCTCAATGTGCAGGGGACAGGAAAAAATGAAAAGGCAAGGAAAAGAGAAAAAAAGAAAGTGCGGCGAAGGGATAAATCTTAATTTGGATATCCTATGTGTGGTGATGCTTAAGTTCTGAAGGCAAAAGTTAATACACAAACTCATTTCCGCAATGTGATGTTATGACCTTGGTGTCACCTTGAACTTTTGAGAAAGAAGAGCATTAGTCAGCCTCACCTTTTCCAGTTTGCTGACTTTCTTGTAGTAATCCTTCAGCTCTTGGCGCAGAGAACGATTCTCTTCAGAAAGCCGTTCAACCATCTGTGTAGCACGCGTCGCGATGCCGGCATGTGCACTGCAGAACAGTCCATCCCATCGTAGCAGCGAAATTACACAATATCATACAGCGTTAATTATTCAACAGCTGCAGTTCTTGCCATAAAACGTGTCCGAATAATAATAATCAGACGTCATCACATTTCTACAGCGCCGATAGGTCGTAACTTCCCAGAAGCCGCGCTGCAGACAGACATGATTAGGCCTACGTGCCCTATCAAAGACATAAAAGAAGACGCAATGAATGATGATAATGAACCACGACTCGTAGTGGGTTGATGTTACACCGAGTACGAAAAGACGCAGAGACGCGGGGCCCTATACTTACAGTACAGTACGAAACTTATCAGTGTTGTCAGTGAGTGAAACTAATGAGAGAGTAAAAGGACATGGCATAACAATAGATCATTCACAGTCGCCGGCCGGCTCAGGAGTCTGCAACTCTTTACTGGCGTCGCTGCAAAGAACTAGGAGAGTTTCAAGTGACTATACTGTAAAAAACATCAGTTCATCGAGGCGTTGGCGCCTATAACTTGGTGTTTTAGGGCGCCATGTATAAACTGACTTTATTACCTTCACCAGAGATACTCGGCGTTTATTTATTGATTCATCTATCTATCTATCTGTTAGTTTTTTGTCTGCAGAATTACACAAAAAGTTAGGCTATATGCGGATTTGGCTTAAATTTCCAGGGAAGATAAACTTAGAGGTGATTAGATTTTTGCGATGACACGGGCGGGGCTGGTGTAATGCCGACAGTGACCGTGCACGTACCAGACATTCTGAGGTGATGATCGCTGGCTATCTCCAACAGCGGCACACTGTTGCTGTTCAACACACAGAGACGACGAAGATGACGTCGTCGACAGCGGCTGATGATCCTGCTGAGCATTGCCATTCACCCTCTGCTGCTGATGCTGCTGCTGCTGCTGCTGCTGCTGGGCTGAACTGGATCTCTGCAGATGCTGCGGACTTGTCCTCAGTGCCGCCTGCTGCAGTGGTTGCATATCTCGGGCCTGCTGATGTGGTGGACTGGTTCGCTTTATCGTCGTCGATGACGCTGGAGGTTTTCGCTGCGAGCCGGCAGTGCTGGGTCGCGGCAGGGTGGCTCCAGTTACGCGGTCGACAACCTGCGCGTTTAAACAGCATCAACCACCACTAAGTTACCTCCTAGCTGACAGTAACTTTTAACGTGCAGGGGCTATTTACAAATGTACACCAGCATCTGCTTTCATTTAGCTCTGTCTATAATCTACGTGGTTTTATGTTCTTAATTCTAAACTATTTCTGTAGCTAAGCCCATGTATGATCAGCCAGTAATTCGCTGCGTTCAGCTACAGTTTGACAACTATTCAATAAAAAGCCCAGCTTCGCTATGGTAGCCGTAATGCCGTACGTGTCTTCGTCCGAAGGCCAGCAAATGTGAATGCAACAATGCAAGCACCGGTTTCGGGAACAGTTTTTTCAGTAAGACGCACCGTTTAGCCACAGTGCATCCGTTACAGACAACAGACAGACACATCTTGTAGGCTATACCACAAGCACGACCCTCAGTACGGTTGGCTAAAATCGAGTATGATAAATGACTATGATGATGATGCGCTGTTGACCTCGAACGAGCGGTGTCGTTCTACAGGGTCGGCGACGGTCTGTACCCGGGTCACTGACAGCGAGGTGGTGGTCGCAGCGCTGGTGGTGACCGGCGGGGGGTGTTCTGATGGCGCCGTAGACGGACGCTGTCTATCACGCCACCCACGCGCCTGCACCTGCTGCTGCTGCTGCTGCCTGGGCCTGGGCGCGTCGTCGTCGACGTTCACGTATCTGTTGATGAGCCGGCGGCTGACGGGAGCGCCGCAGTACGTCGACAGACCGGGCCGAGATGACGACATCGATGTCGACGTCGTCGGCGTGTCCGGCAGACTACGCAGTGCAGTCCTGCACCGCACAGGCGTAACGTGAACGCTACGAGAAAAACTCTGCGATGACGCTAGAGAGCGTTTAACGGAAAATAAGAAAGTTTTTACATGTTGTAATTTGTAAGTTTTGTGACCTGCTATACTTGACATATACACCGCGCATGCTTAAACTAAATGCTTCGAAGACATGACTTTCTGATATTCTGCATCACATTTTTGTCATTCAACGTAATTAAGCAAATCGAAAAGAAAAATCTGTTATCACTATTAGTGGCATTTCAATAGTTGTCACCATAATTACGGTAAACACTTACCGTTCAGAGTATATGAAAAAAAAATTTAAAATGCTGTAAACACAAAACAAACATTACAACGTGTTTTTTTATACATTTTAAAAATCTGTATTCAGGCCTACGTTTATTTACAACCATATGGAGTGGACCTGGGCGATCCGGTTGACTTTGCTTCGGCCAGCGTGCCACCTGGACTGCCGCCGCCGCCGCCGGCACAGATGGGTTCGAGGTCGGATAGTAGATGGCTGTACTGAGGAGAGGTCTGAAGCAACTGTCGAATGAGTGAGTTGGCAGCACCGACTGGTCGATAGTTGGACGTCTGTGACGAGGCCTGCTGTGACGACGCCTGTCCAGACGAGATTGACAGCACCACGCCAGACTGCATAAATGTAAAAAAAACATTCCGAAAAAAATAAGAGAAAACTTTAAAAAAACACAACAAAAACTTGACAGGAATAAAAAAATGTGTAGAAACGTTAAACAAAAAACGCATAGCCCTAATTTGCTCAACCTCTTACTAATGCCTATTGCTGCTTTGCAATATACCTCGATAGAGAAAGGCAAAACTTTATTCAATTTCAATTCAACCGTGTGGTCATAAGACGAGTATCACTAGACTACCTAAGTAAACTACCACAAAACCAACTGCTCAGCAGGAAATATTATTAGATTGTGACCAATCTAATGTACTCCTCGCGCGCATTACTTTTTTCCTGTATTTTTTAAAGTGCTTTTTTGTTCCTTTCGGTTTGTACTAGAGACCCGGCGTCTATTTAAGACCCATCTATTATTATACTAATAGTGACTGGCGACCACATCGTTATTGAAAATTGTATCCCCGAAGTTCGTACAATATTGCCCGATTTTACGAACTGAGAAAAAAAATTTCAACAATGGTCGACGACGCAAGTTGCCATTTGTCTTGTTACACCTCAACGCATGCGTTTATCTGGCACCGTTATGGAGATATGGCGCCTCAAAAATAATGAGGTCACGACCTTGACCTTTTGGGGTCATGTAACGTCATCGGTCACGTGACCGTTCGACCCATTGTGATCATGCGTCTATCTTGCACCGTTATCGAGATATAGCCATTTGAGTTCTTTGTTCTTCCAGAAAGGCTTTTCCAGGAAGAGAGACCGGTCGTCGGTCGGTCCTCAATATTAATATATTACACTGAGATCATATACTTCTCTTCGCTACGTTAGGAACGTAACGCGCGAGGAGTGAGAAAAATCAGACCAGTACAAAATATGGCTTATTACCGGTAATTCGTTTCTGCAGTTTTAAAAGTGCATGCTTTTCAAAGTTCTCGGTGGTGGAATTTTCAATAAAAGTTTTCTGAAAAATTAAAAAGTTGACAAAATAAAAAAAAACCTTTAAAATGTAAAAAAGGTTTGTTACATCTATGCCAGACTGGAGCCAGGACTTGGCGTCAACATCGTCAGCGCCACTGGAGAAGGTCGTCGCGCTGACGTCGTCGCCAGGAGGCTCATCGAGCAGTCCAGACGTGAGATCGGCCGTCTCTTCGCCCTGCGGCTCCTGACGAGCCGAAGTACTCAGGTTCTCCAGCGACGACGTCGAGATGTCCGTGCTCGTCTCGCTGCCCGAACAACTCATCGAATAGCTCTCTGTATACACCGACAGAAACTACCGTGACACGTGCATCCGCCCATCCACAACTACTCATAGGACTTGTGACCAAATCAGACCTACGACGCCGACGCAACTCAACTCAACTCAGCAGCTGAGCTGAGCTGAGTTGAGCTGAGCTGCTCGTGGGTGTGAACTGGTCATTATGAAACGAAAGTCACTTTCCAAATCCAAGATGAAGAAAATAACAAGTGACGTCGCGATTTTCTTGCACGCAATGTGATTTTAGTGCTTTTGGTGTTTTACGGATATCACGACTTAATTTTCTATTCTTATTCTCTGCACTTTGCTACAACAATCATTATAAAATCGTGAAAATGCGATTTTTCCCCAGATATATACGTAAAGCGTGGGCATGCACGTAACAGCTTACACGAGTCAGATTAGTCTTGTAATCAGCGGCGTTGAAAATGGCAGCAGCTCGATCAATCATGATACAACAAGCACTTACACAGAGTAACCAGTGGTTTTACATCATTGCAAACTGATGATTGGCAGCAGAATGCGGTCATCCGTTAATGCCCCGATTGTTTAAACACAAGACGTGTACACGAGATACGTCAGTCTTGAGGTTACTGACGTCCACTGACCTTGATCCTTAAAATGTGACCTTTTCATAACAATTTTAGTTCTTCTATGCCTTTTTGTTAGGAGCCTGCACGGCACAGACGAACAGACGCATAGACACACGGACGGACGGGCTAAACATGTATTGCGGCTTATAGGACGACCGCATAACGCAGACTCGACGTAAGCTGGTACCTGACTGCTGCCAGAGCTTGTGGTATCCCGGGTACGGAGGTGGTTCTCGGGTACCATTCATTGAGTCGCCAGCTTGTAGCGCCATTGTTGACGGGTGACGGGCGTGTGAGTCCGTCGTGGCGTCGGCTGCGTGTGTATATATGAACGAAGACACCGCAACGCAATCTCTGAACACAACACACCAGCTACTCTGTACACCCCAGTACAAGTCATGCTCAGAGAAATATGGATCAGACACCTTCTGCACTGCCTCACTTACTCACTACAAACATCTTTATTTTGTACGGTGAAAAGATGGAAAAGAGCACAATATAGCACATTTTCCATTTCCATCTATAATATACAACGTACAGTGAAGTAATTGATCTTCAAAAACGAAATTAAATTACGACAATGTAGGTAATTTTTACTAAGCGCCGTAGAGATTTTTTTGAGTATGCGCTAGATAAATTTACGATTAATTTAGTTTACTTAGTTATATAATAACAATTTAGCTATAGCTTGGCCCTGCTGCTACAAGAAGACAGGCAATTTTTCAATGTAGGCCAACAGTCTTTCTTTTTCGAAATGCGGCGACGAATTACTACATTGTCCGACAGAGATTCCAAAAGTTCTTCCGAGATCAAGCATAAGTTCGTTATTTTCTGACATGACGGCCCACTGGATGCCTGCACATGACCTTATGCCGCGTCGACTGACATTCCATACAGACACTGACGTTGATGCTGCAATATAGGCAGTAAGGTATTAGTAGCAGTGACTGGCGCCATTCCGTTCTCTGCACGACTCCGATCCATCTATACATCCAGCTCATCATCCTAGGCATCCCGGCACGGCTTCAGCAACTGGCTCAGCGCAGCAGCAGCAGCAACAGCAGCAGCCTGCCTGGCATCGTTAGCATAGTTCTCAGCGGCGAGTTTATTACGTGTCATAGTACGAAATGCCGCCGACAACAACAACGCACTAACTCATCCCGACCGCCCAGCTACGTTCAACGATCCAACGACGACCTATCCCAATAGCCTAGAAGACACGGTATGGCCACCAACTGTCGCCCAGATAAACGAAGCAACCGGCGCATCATGACATGGCCGAAAGTCAAAGGTGAAAGTAACGTATGCCTACACTGCACACTTTTTGTTGCTGTTGTGCCCGTTCGTAATTCTATCTACGTCCGTGCGCCCGCCGACTTGTTGTCGGAAGATCGCATTCTAGCAGGCACCTGCGGACGTTTGTTCCGCGAAGTCCCTTCTGGCCCGGCCCGGCCGGTCCTGTCAGACGTAATTTGACGAACCTGGACCGTCTGCCGAGCCGGTCCGTTCCGGTAACTATAATAACTACCGAGAGCACTCAGCAAGGTGGCGCATACCTCCGCCGACGATTGTCATGTTTTATACGCGGTCTGTCTAAAAGCGTCTTACGAATGCAACAGAAAATAAACAATCGTTGAAAACTGCAGATCCATTAACGCCGAATTCCGATGGTGATCAGAATCGCCACCAACTGGGCCAACCTCTGCAACTCGCTTAAAAATGATCTGAAAAGTTTAAAATCAGTTAATACTTTTGCAGGAGAATGTAAGCGCCTGCAAATGCTCAGCAACATCACAGAGATTACGCGACTTTGAAGAGAGACGCAAAGACAGAAGTAGCTGGCCGAAGAATTAGCAAACCTGCCACTCAGGCAAGTGACCAACATAATAGGCCTAACTTTCGGAGACATTTTGCGCACACAAACAAGATCACATCGACCTTCTCGACAGAAGTAAAAAATAGCTACCAGTGTGTCCACTAGTACTAGACATACTCAATGGTCGTGACAGTTTTTGACCATCAAGCCGAGTTTCCTCTCCGATACCGGTATCAGTACAATTTTGTTAATTTAGCTATACACAATATGACAACGTCACAGTGGGAAAAATTTGACCAGCGCGCAAAAGCCAGAAAGTCAGTCACTGCACTGCACCGATGAAAAAAAGATCGACTACAAAAACTGCTAAAAAAGGCAATGACTTGAAAATCCGACAGACAGTGCAGTGATCCGAGAAGGATCATTTTGTGCCTGCGTCACGCCACTGCATTGTGACAAGAATTTTAAACAAACATCAGTGTTATTAAAGCGAGTGAGACAGACATGAGACAGACTATAGTTCGGACCTTACTGCGACTGATGACAGAATTCACTGGTCGTGTTTTTGCTTTCCCGAGTCCGACTTGTAGCCATGTACCGGTACAGAATAAAACCGGGAAAAAGCCAAATTTTGCATAGTCAACCAGGACTTTGTCACGCCAAGATCTTAACTGAAAGTAACCCAAAAACGCCTGCAACAATCACCGTATGGACTGGAATATAAAATTGCAATGTGTAGTGACTGTAGTGACGAAAAATAACTGTTAACCTAAAACACACGCTGCAAAAAAGATCAGTTCAGCTGCTGTAGGTTTCGTGCTGCTAGGTTCTGAACTTCTGATGTTTAGAGTCGCCAGCCGACGTAACACGACCGTCGGCCGCCGTCGCCGCAGCTGTTACTGCACGATGCGTGCGACTCACATCAAAGAGAAGCCGAGAGGCAACTGACTCTCAAGTGTGCAATCACAACGTAACCACAGTGAGGCACCGCACAACTGAGATGCGTGTATGGGACTATATAAAAACTTGGCCCGTCAAGGTCACGCAGCAGGACACCAGTGCCGTATAATGCAATGTGACTGCTCCTGAGCTTTTCACTAACACAGCAAAGCAATGCTCAATGTAGACTACAGAAACGAAGAATTTACACACGCTGTAGCATTTGCGTTTCTACTGCTGCACTCGTATTCTGACAGACTGTTTTCGGCGGCATGCTTCTATCTTGTCGACGCCTCTGTTTCACAGCTCCGTCAGTGAATTCATGGCGCCTAAAATATTACTGCGCTATAATTTAATTAAAGCTGCAAATTGATCACGCGATTAACTATAGAACCGTGTGACAAAAGCGAATCACTTACGGTACACAATAGAAACAGCCATAGATAAACGCATCATAAGTAAGAGATGTGTGACGCCACTGACCTCGAACGATCTCAAAAAAATGAAAAACAGTACTTATCCATCTATTTCTGCTGTAATGCAAACGTGCAATAACATGCTGTATAGCCTGTAAACTGTCTGTACATATCGATGAATTTTCTATTTAAATCAAGCACAGTTAGGCCTATGAAGAAATATGTGAAATCATATTCTTGCATGTTCTTGTCTCTTTTTCAACTTACGGTGACTATACGCCTATCCATATCTTCAGCCAGCCAAGCAGATGACAGTATACGACAGTATCATATAGGCCTACTATAGGAACAGCACTCGTAGCGGCGACGCTACATGCATTCCGGTTTCCACGAAATAAGACGTACCACATAATACTGCGTGGTTGTAGTCGATAGAGCAATGATGCGAAGCCAGCATCAGCAGATACAGCGAATTGTGGGCGGCGTGCGCACCCACGCGAGGGCACCCATTCTATACAAGTAAGTAAAGTGCATGCACGTAAAGTACTGAGGTCCTACTTTAAAAAAGTCTCCAATGCGTTCGCTATACATTTCATCGTAATATTTCGCGATAAAGTACGTCTACATGCTGACGTTTATAAAAGTGCTGAGACTCCGTTCTGGGTCGCGAAAACTGCCACACAGCGCTTGTCGTTCAAGAAGTTCCTAGCTTGACACAATTAAGCAAAAGACATGTACGTGATATTTGTCACTTTTCCACATAAGCAGTCTCCTGCAACTGAAATGCACTTGGCCCAGCGTTCCTCCAAAGCTCGGATTCTGCTATAGAAGAATTGTGCATCGTGGTCTTTCGGCCAACCGTTTGCCGTGTACTGCAGCTCGTCGTCAGCAAATGTGCATCCGTCACGAATTCCAATTACTGCCCAATGATAAGTTGCGCAATACTGTAGTGCCAGTAAGACAATCATGTCGATGACATTATATATAAGGCACATCTGTACCAGTCTATAGGAACATTCTAAACGCACCTCGGAATCTGAACGGCAAATGGCTAACTGGAAGACCAAGATCAACGCTTCTAGTACTACAGGGTGGTCCAAAAAACCGCACAACGTTAATGACACCATAATTTTGCAACCGTACGTCATAGAGTCATGTGACGCAGGCGCTACCCAGTATGAATTCATTGTTGTCAATGGTCAAACTACGACTTCTGCATTTCACACGGTAGTGTAGCGACAACCTTAGAGCGAGGTGGCCAAAACTGAAGACACATGCGTCAAGTTTCTTTCTAATATTGCCTGCCACAATTTATTAAAATCGGTTAATGTTTCACGGAGCTATTCAAAAAATAAAACTGGCATGTTTTATGGACTGCAGTGTTGAGGGTAATACTTTTTTGCACAGTTCAATTTTCAGCATCAATAATTTTCAGCGGCAATAACAAAGAATATTTAACTGCTGTATTCAAATATTGACTTTAGTCACGTAAGAAATTTCTTTCGGAACATTTTGCTGAAAACCACATGACCCTATGACGTACGGTTGCAAAATTATGGTGTCATTAACTTTGTGCAGTTTTTTTGGACCACCCTGTA
>Ga0209367_1011877_pt1 | contig 11480 bp, 9 predicted proteins | sample WorMetLIZISLAND2_FD_187412 | JGI IMG/M metagenome (GOLD analysis project Ga0209367, IMG submission 187412) | Marine gutless worms symbiont microbial communities from Max Planck institute for Marine Microbiology, Germany - Olavius geniculatus... ... | reverse complement strand
GATCCCCACTATCGATATGATGATTATCCTCATTATGAGGCTTTCCGGAATCCGGCTACGCAGAACCAAATCATGGGGACTCGAAGACATCGCCTTAAATTAATCCTTTAAATGGTAGATAGACCCGTAAAAAAACTTCGTGTCTTGGTGGCGAATATCTCTCAGTTGATGAATTTTTCGCAAGCATGATGTGATTTCAATAAATAGGCACCAATGTTCAAGCTTCGAACCCTGATACTGAGTTTATTGGCCTCGATGGTCACGGCATCCTGCGCGGTAATCTCTGAACCGATCCGATCCGAAGCTGAAACACCGGTGCCTTTTCGCACCCTGGTAACGGAGGCGGACAGGTTCAGGGGACGCACGGTGATCCTGGGCGGCTATATTCTGGAAACCAGCAACCTGGAATCCGAGACTGTGATCAAAGTGTTGCAGGTTCCGCTGATATTGGGCGAAGAACCTGGTCTCAGGGACAGCTCGGAAGGTCGATTTCTTATTTATCACCAAGGGTTTTTGGACCCGGAAGTATTCAGCAAAGACCGGGTCGTCACGGTGGCCGGCGAAGTGATCGGCGCCGGTGTTGAAGAAGTAAGCGGTGGTCCCATCCAATACCTGAAACTCAAAAACCGTGAAATCTACCTGTGGCCGGAATATGCAACCCATCGCTATCCCTACCCACCCTGGCCGTATCCCTATTTCTGGTATGACTATCCGTATCACCGCTATCGGTACTGGTACTGGCGGTAAGGGAAGAAGGTGAGAAGGTCAGAAAACAGAAGGTGGGAGAAACGGCATGGGGCAGAGAGCATGGCGCATGGCGGGAAGGACAGAAGGTAAGAAGGTGAGTTTGTTGCAGGACCCAGGCCAATTTGACGCATTTAACTCAAAAAAGGCTGAATTCGGTGTTTTACGAATTTAATCATCCCTCCTCGGTTATTCTCAAAATACTAAAGTTATGCCGTTTCTGTCCCGATAATATACTTGCTTAATTAACGCCTCCCAAGGGGGGCCCGCAGTCGGCGGGGAGTTGCAGACAGCGATGATCCATGCCACATGACAAATTTAACGGTTCGCGAGAATCCCGATCTAAAAAAGGAAGCACAGCCAATGGATAAAAGAATTAAGACGCGCGAAGAAATTTTGGAACAATTGGGTTCATTCGGGATTAGCGGCAAGGATGTCTATTTCGTCGATTACATTCCATTGATCGAGATGATGTGGGCCGATGGGCAGATCCAGCAACGTGAAAAGGACATCTTTTATGAGTTTATTGAGAAACACGTGGCGTATCTTAACAAATTCGCCAGCTACAAGGCTTTTGAACTGGAGGCCGCTGTTCAATTCACATCCAGGTTTCTAAAGAATCGGCCGTCACCGGAGATTCTGAAAACCCTTCGCACCATTGCCGCCGACTCGATTCTGTTCCAGGAGAATCCCAGGCAACGAGAACAATTTGAAAAATGTCTGCTGGCTGTCTGTCTTGATCTCGGAGCCGCCTGCGGTGAAACGGACTCTCCGCATGGTTTCAAGGATCGATTCAGCGTTGATGAAAAACGATGCTTTTTTGAAATTCTGGATACGTTTGAAAACAAAGCGGTGACGGACATCAACCCGGCTTAGCCGCGAACTCTATGAGCGGTCTTCTTTCAGTGTTTCAACCGCTCCATGCCATGAACACTGGTCACAAAAAACCTCCGTATCGTCACAAATTTCAGGGCAGGCGTCCTGATCCACATCACCACCGAACTCGACATTGCCGTCACGCCAGGCAAATTCATAGGTCTCGTATTCATCATCGGGGTCTTTAAGATAAAAGCTGACACAACTGCACAACGGACATTTCATTTTACATTCTCCTATATTTTTTAAGTGATAGAATTCCATAAATCTTCAATCTTCAGTCTTCAATCTTCAATTCTTAGAAGAGGTGTTTCGAAATGATCTCCTTCATGATCTCGGTCGTTCCGCCGCCAATGGACAGCACACGATTGTCCCGGTAAAGTCGCTCCACGAGATAACCGCGCATGAACCCGTAGCCGCCGAAAATCTGGACCGCATCGTAGGTCACCTTGTCGCTGACGCTGCAAGCAAAGTTTTTCGCCATCGAGATCTCCTTAATTTGGCTCTGTCCGGCATCGATTTTGGCTGCCACGCGATAGGTAAACTCCCGGCTGGCCTCGACCAAGGTTGCCATGTCGACGATTTTGTGGCGCGTGACCTGAAATCCGGCGATGGGTTTACCGAAGGCCTTGCGTTGTTTGGCATACCTGATGGCTTCTTCCAGGGCGAGTTGAGACGTCATGTTGGCCATTACCGCCAGCTGAAGCCGTTCGCTCTGGAAATTTTCCATGATACTGTAAAATCCGTCATTTTCCGACCCGATGAGATTGGCAGCCGGGACCCGGCAATCGTCAAAAAAAATCTGTCCGGTATCAGACGGCCACCATCCGGTTTTCTTAAACTTCTCGGACAGGGAATACCCCGACGTGCCGGATTCAATAACCAGCAGGCTGATCCCATGGGCTCCCGGGCCACCGGTGCGCACAGCACAGGTGATCTGATCGGCACGGCAACCGCTGGTAATCAACGTTTTACTGCCGTTGACGACATACTCATCCGCCTGCCGCTCGGCTGTAGTTTGCAGACCGGCGACATCCGATCCCCCTTCGGGTTCGGTAATTGCCAGGGCCGCTATTTTTTCCCCCTTGATAACCGGTTTGACAAAACGCGCTTTTTGCTCATCGGTCCCACGGCTGATAATGGGTGGCAGGGCAATATGCAGCGACCCCAGACCGGCGGCAATCCCCCCCCGATCCGGCGCGCATAATCTCTTCCCACGCCACGATCTGAAAAAAGATGTCTCCGGGCGTCCCGCCGAGTTCCTCCGGATAACCGATGCCCAGCAGGTCGACATTGCCGGCTTTCTTATACAGCTCACGCGGAAACGCGCCGGCCTCTTCCCACTCATCGACAAACGGAACAATTTCTTTGTCTACAAAATCCTTGGCTGCCCGGCGAACCATGTCATGGGCCCGGCCAAAGTACTCCTGAAAGTTTGATTGAGAGCTAAAATCAAAACTCATCGGTGGCCTCTTTGATCTCCTCCAAATCGTAGAACAAGTCCAGATACTTTTTGTGGGCGTCGAATGACCAGTGTTCGTTTTGCACGACATCAGCCGCTGTTTGCCGTTCACCCTTTACGATTGCCGTTATTAACTTTTCGTGCTCAGCTAAATGCTGTTTTTCCCAATCTGCAAGATATCCCCGCCGGGGAAAATCATAAAGGCGTTGCTTCAGAGGCCGGATGATTTTTTTCAGCGTATCATTATTCGATAGATTTAGAAAAACATCGTGAAATTCAAGATTTAATTTGTAATAGGTATCGAAATCTTCATTGGACAGCGCGGCAATCTGGGCTGCATTCAGTTGGTTCATCTTGTCAATATGCGCATTGGCAAACTTCTCAAAAACGGCTGTGACCACCGATGCTTCAAGCGATCCGATGATCTGGTATATGTTTTTGATTTCCCGGCGCGTGAGTTTATTCACCAGTACGCCCCGTCGCGGCAAAATAGAAACGAAACCCTCGACTTCAAGCTGTATGAGGGCATCGCGCAAGGGGGTTTTACTAATTCCCAACCTACGGCTGATGGCGTTTAAATTTATGGACGATCCGGGGGTGAGCGATCCGGATTGCATTTCTTCGCGAAAATACTGATAAACCTGTTCGCGTAGCGAAGTGATATTCAGAATGCTGCCGGCGCTGGTCATCACGGTTGGCCGGATGCGGTCACCGTGCGGCGCATCTTCCCCATCCAGCGGTTTAGGTTGTTTTTCGATCATGGAAATCCCTCAACCAGGTAAGCTATTTGGGTGTTCTCAACCCGGAACCTTGAACCCTGAACCGCTCAACCTAGGTACTAGTTAAGTTGGCAACGAAGGTAAGGTGTGAAATCCCAAATTACAAATCCCAAATCTCAAACAAATTACAATAATTCAAATTCAAATATCCAAACGATTTGATCCGTTAAGGATATTATTGTTCCGGACGCGAGCTCTCTGCCATCGGATTGCGTAGATCAAAATTAATTATTTCAGATTGGAAATTGAGAACCCCTTGTCGCTGCCGGATCATCGATCCCAAATCACTATATCCTCTCACGCGCGAAAAGTGGGTTTCGGTCATTGGATATTGGGATTTGAGATTTATTTGTATTTTGGTGCTTGTAATTTGTAGTTTGCCCTCATGCACAAATTCAGTTTCTTGTTTGATCTAATTGGCCGCTTATATGGCCAGCAGCTGGGCTGGCACCGGAAACCTCACGCCTACATCCTGGGCCGCTGATTCTCCGGGTCATAAGGGGCGCGCAGATGCACGTTGGCCGGGATCGTTTCGCCTTCTAATTCTACCTGATATTTGCCGGATAAAATCCAGTCCTGGGTGATGCCGTCATCGTTTCTCAAATATCCCATGCCCACCGGGCATCCCAGTTTGAAGCCAAACGCCCCGGAGGTCAAGGTTTCCATAAAAACACCGTCGCGATAGATCGGTTCCCCGCCGACCAGCATCTTGCGGGTGTCGTCGAGGGTGAACATCACCAGTTTCCGGGTCAGGGGCTTTCCACTCAGTTCCACCAACGCGTTTTTACCAATAAAATCAGTCTTATCGAGATTTACGCCAAAGGCCAGGCCGGCCTCAGCGGGTGTGTCATCGGGTGTGATGTCGGACTCCCAGTGGCGATAGCCCGTTTCGAGCCGCAGTGAATTTACCGCCTGCATACCGACCAGGCGCAGCCCGATTTTCTCCCCTTCGGCCATCAGTGCATCGAACACCCCGGATGCGAACAGGGTCGGAATGTAAAGCTCCCACCCCAGTTCACCGACATAGGACATCCTCAGCGCCCAGGGGCGGGCATAGGCCATATCTATTTCTTGAGCCATACCGTATGGAAACCTCTCGTTCGACAAATCGGCGTCCATCAGTTTACCTAGCAATTCCCTGGAGCCGGGTCCCGCTACCGCCAGCATGGCATACCCATGGGTGACGTCCGTAATCGTGATATTGGCATCGGCCGGAAAATGGCGTTTGAAATAGTCGTAATCACGAACTGCCGTACCGGCTGCCGTAACGACGAAAAAGGTTTTTTCACCAAAGCGGGTAACGGTGACATCTGATTCGAAACCACCCCGATCGTTCAAAACCGGGGTGTAAACGATCTTTCCAACCGGCACGTCGACACCGTTAGCGCAAATATACTGCAGAACGTTCTCTGCGTCCGGCCCTTGAACCAGAAATTTACCCATGGAAGTCAGGTCGTAGAGCCCGACGCCGTCACGTACGGCAAGATGTTCCCGGGCCTGCCAGTCAAACCAGCCGGGGCGCCCCCAGCCGTATTGATGCGTCGCTGCGACACCCTCGGGTGCGAACCAGTCCGCCCGCTCCCAGCCGGCAACCATGCTGAAACAGGCTCCGCGAGATGCCAGCCGGTCATGGACCGGTGAGCATATTACCGGACGTGCGGTGGTGCGCTGCCGGTTGGGAAAGTGATGTTCATAGAGCACGCCAACCGACTCGATCACCCGATCATGGAGATAGCGGGCATTTTGCTGCCACGGGAAATAGCGCCGAATATCCACCGGCCACAATTGCTCTTCAGGATACCCCCGGTCGACCCACTGGGCCAAGGCCCGGCCGACACCGGCCGCACTGGCGATTCCGACCGAATTCATCCCGCAGCCCATAAAGAAATTCCTGACGCCCGGCGCCTCACCGATCATAAAGGCACAGTCGGGGGTGAAGCTTTCCGGCACCACGGACAGGTGCCGGATCTGGGCGGTTGCCATTGCCGGAAACCGCGTCAGCGCGCAATCCATAAACACCTGCAGCTGGTCCCAGTCTTCCTGCAGTTCCCGGTACATAAAATTGTCGGGTATCCCCTGCATTCCCCAGGGTTTGGCCACCGGCTCGAATCCGCCGAAAAGAATGCCGTCCCCTTCCGATTTGAAGTAGGTATAGCCGTCGAAATCACGTACCGTCGGAAAATGCCGCCGCAGGCCCTCGATCGCCAGGGTCACCGCGTGCATATGTTCGGCGGCATGCAGCGGAACACTGACATTGACCATTCGGCCAACGTCCCGCCCCCACATGCCGGCGCAATTTACGACATACTCGCAAGTCACGCGGCCCTGGTCCGTGGCGACTCCCTCCACAGCCCCGTTTTCCAGATGGATCCCGGTAACTTTGGTATTTTCCAATATTTTAGCGCCGCGCAGCTTCGCCCCTTTGGCCAGGGCGCGCGCGGTTTCAATGGGATTGGTGATCCCGTCACCAGGCAAATAAAAGGCGCTGACCAGATCGTCGACCGCCATGCCGGGCACCAGATCTCTGGCCTCGGCAAGGCTGACTTCATGCATTTCAATGCCGAAGGCCCGGGCCATGGCAGCTCCGCGCAAATACTCCCGCCGGCGGTCTTTGGTCTGACAGACCGATACCGACCCATTCTGCCGGAACCCGGTTGCCATCCCGGTTTCCGCCTCCAATCCGGAATAGCATTCAAGGGCATAGCGTGCCAGATTGGTCATTTCCTGATTTTGTCGCAGCTGCGCCAGCAATCCGGCTGCGGCCCAAGTCGTTCCCGAGCCGATTTCTTTTCTTTCCAGCACCAAAACATCGGTCCAGCCGATTTTTGTCAGATGATACGCAACGCTGCAGCCGACAATGCCGCCACCGATAATGATTACTTGTGCATGACTTGGAGGTGAAACAGTCATTACAGACCTCCAGAATTGAGGTGTTCAATTACCAAATTACAAAACTCAAATCCCAAACAAATCTCAAAATACAATGAATCAAATTCAAAACGTGTTTGGTACATTGAATTTTGGAATTTGGATATTGTTTGTTATTTGTTATTTGGTGCTTGGAATTTTTTCACTTCAAGGACTCAATTAATCTTTCACATCCCATACGGCTTATTTAGAAATATTTGGATAATGACACTAATACTCTGCATACGAATCCGCAACTTCAAGGGCTTTGTCCATGATGGCGATGCCTTCATCGATCTCATCTTTGGTGACGATCAACGCCGGCGCCAGTGCGATGATGTTGCTGGGATTGGCGGCCATGGCAATCATTCCCAACTCACCCAGCTTCTTGGCGACTTCCAGTTTGGGGTTCATCCCTGGACGGATTTTTGCTTCAACCGGCATGATGGGTTCGCGGGTCTTTTTGTTTTTCACCAGCTCCAGCCCCACAAACAAACCCAGCCCGCGTACATCGCCCACGCAGGGATGCTTGTCCTGGAGTTCCAGGGCCTTTTCCAGCAGGTAAGCGCCCATCTTATGCGAATTATCAATCAGGTTGTCTTCCTGGTAGATGGGTATGACGGCCAGGGCGGCGGCGCAGCCGAGGGCATGCGCGGCGTTGGTGGCACCGTGGCTGAAAAACTGCTCCTTGAAACGATCGCCGATATGTTGGCGCACCACGGCCGCGCCCATCGGCACATAGGCACAGGAAATCCCCTTGGCCAGAGTCATGATATCCGGTACGACATCCCAGTGGTCCAACGCAAACCATTTACCCGTGCGACCGAAACCGCTCATCACCTCGTCGGCAATCAGCAGAATTCCTCACCTGTCACATGTTTCCCTGAGCCGCGGAAAATACTCCGGCGGTGGTACGATAATGCCGTTGGCCCCGGTTACCGGTTCGCAGATAATTCCTGCTACGAGTTCACTTCCGCCTTCGAGTTCAATGACTTCGTCGATATATTCGACACACTGCACGTCACAGTTTGGGTAGCTCAGCCCGAACATGCACCGATAGCAGTAGGGCTGGGGCACGCTGACCAGGTCGGTGCCGCCCAGGACCTGAATCCAGCTGCGGGCGTCCCCGGAGGACAGCGACATCGAGGTGGCCGTTCCCCCGTGGTAGCTCCGGTAGCGTGCCAGCATCTTGCGCCGTCCGGTATATTGGTGGCAAATCTTGACCGCCGCTTCATTGGCCTCGGTCCCCCCCAAGGTGATAAATGAGCGCGAAAGATCTCCCGGCGTCACTTCTGCCAGCATCTTCGCCAAAAGCGAGCGCGGTCTGGTGGAAAGGCTCGGTGCAAAGGAACACAGAATTTTGGACTGTTCGATAATGGCTTCTACCACCCGCGGATCCTGATGCCCGATGTTGTGATCGACAAAACAAGAACAGAAATCCAATCGCTCCCGGCCGTCTTCGGTGGTGAATCGAACGCCTTCAGCCGAAACCACTCGCAACGGCGCCTGAGCCGGCTGGTAGCACCAGGAATGAAAAAGGTTGTCGACTTCATAGCCGTCCAGATCTTCCTTTGATGAAGGGATATTCCTTAGATTGATCATCGCCCTCCTCCCGCATTGTTGAATTATTTAGGCATTTAGTTCTTTTGAAACTACATTTAAAGCGAACCGCAGAATATCGAATATCGAACCGCAGAATATCGAAGGGTGGAGTCGCTTTGCTCAGTCTTTTTAATAAGATAGACAGAATACATTCCTTCGACATTCGATATTCATCATTCGATATTCGATATTCGCTTTTTCAAAGTTTCTTTTGTGGATCAGACCGGCTGTCAAGAACCCCTTAGCCAGAATCGAGCATCCAGCATCCAACATCCAGTATCCAACATCGAGCATCCAGCATCCAGCATCCAGCATCCAGCATCCAGCATCCAGCATTGAGCATCCAGTATCCAGCATCCAGCGACCAGGTGTCTAATGGACCAAGTCTTCCAGCCCCAACCGCCCCAGCGTCTCCCGCGTCGGCACTCCGTCTTCATCCCAGCCCCGGCGCGTATAATACGCGTCCAGCATCTGCTGCAGCTCTTCAGGTTTTAATCGCATCCCCTTGGAATTGCCGTCGGAAATCGCTTCATGCATGAACCGGCGCGGCACCGTATCGTCCTTGCGTCGCAGGCCCTCGCGGCAATTGAAACTGCGCTCCAGGGTGTGAATGCGGCGCCCGACATCCGCCAATTCATCCAGGGTCATATCCCATCCCACCGTATGATTGATGAGATCCACGTGATCCTGCCCCAGCTTAAATCCAAATACCCCCTCACAAAAACTGCAGACGATCATGGAATCCCGCACGGCACTCCAATCAGCCGTATCGTAGGCCATGCTGACCTTACCGCTGGTGGAGCGTCTTTGCTCAGGATCGAGCCGGTATTCCAAGCTGGGCCGGGTGTCATGGTGGCTTCCGCCCCGGGTGGAGACGGCATACCCGATTCCCATCACCTTGAGTGCGCGGGCCGAATGCCCGGGAGGCTCCAGACCCCGAATGTGGCAGGCGAACCGATCTGCGCCCCGGCCGATTTGGACCGCCATGGCCTTAACGCCCCGGCCCAACATCTTTCCAAAACCTTCCTGCCCGGCGACCAGATGGGCGGCGGCAATCAGCGCATCGCCGTTGCCAAAGCGAAAATCGATGCCGCCCGTGTCTTTGGTCGATAAAAGACCCCGCTGGAAGCATTCCATGGCAAATCCAACGGCACCACCAAATGAAACCGTATCAATTCCATAATCATCGCACAGGCGATCGGCTTCAATGATTTTATCCAGGTCATCGATGCCGCAGTTGGATCCCAGGGCAAAAAGGGTTTCATATTCCGGCCCTTCCGTTACCACCGCCGGATCGCGGTTTGAGCGCACCACGCGGGTACATCCCCCTAAATTGCAGGCATAACAGGCCCAGATGCGCAGGCTGTGATCGGTCAGCAGGCGCTCGCCGCTGATATTGTCCGCCTTGTCCCAATTCTCGGCTTGCCAGTTGTGCGTACCCAGGCCCCCCACGGCATTCACCGCTTTCACCAGAAACGGTGTCCCGACTTCGACAAAGCCTTTCAGGTCTAAGAATTTTTCTTTGTTCTGTCGATAATTCCGCAGCAGGGCTTTGATATCGGCCACTTGAACATCCCGGGTTCCGCGGACCGCAACGGCCTTCAAATTTTTCGACCCCATTACCGCGCCAGTACCGCCCCTACCGGCGGCCCGGCGGCCGCCGATACAGCAGGCCATCGGCACATGATTTTCGCCGGCCGGCCCGCAGCAAACCGTGCGAATGTCGTTGCCAAGTCTTTGTTGCAACTGCTCCTGGGCCTGCAGAGTCGTCAAGCCCCAGATATCCCGGGCCTCGATAAGCTCGACCGCGGCATCATCACAAAAAAGGACCACCGGATGCGGCGATTTGCCGGATATGACCAGCATATCCCGCCCGGATTGCTTGAGTCGCGTCCCCCATTCGCCGCCAAAATAGCTGTCCATAAAATAGCCGGTCAAAGGCGATTTGGTGACGATACCGGCGCGTCCGCTGCCATGGGCCAAGGTGCCGGTCAAGGGGCCCGTGCACAAAATCAGAACATTTTCTTCCCCCAAAGGATCGGCCCCGGCCGGGACTGCATCAAACAGGGTTCTGGCGGCAAAACCGTTGCCGCCCAAATATTTGCGAGCATAATCCTCGTTAAAGGTCTCATTGTGAATCTTGCCCGTCGACAGATCCACGTGGGTAATTTGACCCGCATAACCCTTCATACCGGCACCTCCTTAACCTGCAATGCACCGCGGGGACAGGCCGCCACACACTGCTGGATTTTGCCGCCTTTGCACAGATCGCATTTAAAGATATAAGGATAGTCAGGATGAACGAAGATAGCTTCGTAGGGGCAGGCCGCCACACAGTCCCGGCAACCGTCGCACTTGCTTCTGTCAAAGCTCACAATCCCCGTGTCCTCATCGATCGACAACGCCCCGCAGGGACAGGCTTTGACACATTCAGCCTCGGCCTCCTGGCGGCAGACGTGCATGTGAAACGGCCCGTAACATTCATCCTGCACCACCCGCAGATTGGCCTTCAAGGGATTGAACACGCTTTGCCAGGTGCCGGAACATATTAACTGACAATTCTGACACCCCACACAACGATTCTGATCAAAATCTATGTAGCGCATGGATCTCGTCCACCTTTCCTCAACGCCGGCTGGAATGCGTAGCCCTAAATGAGCGTAACGCAATCATTTAGGCGTTATTGGTTATTTGTTATTCGTTATTCCACCCCGGCGGATTCGCAAATAGAATTGGCTTGAAGCGCAAACTTACCAAGCCGAGCATAATTCTTTAGATACAAGGGAGAATGTAAAATCGATTTCATTCCTTTTAAACTATTAACCAATAACGGATAACTACTAACTGCTGTTTAGTTTCCAACACAATTGGGCTTAGTGTCTATTTATTGAAATCACATCATGTTTGCACAGGATTTATGACTGTGGATGACAAATATTATAGATCCGCCGAAGGCGAACCATAAATATTCAATTTTCAATCTTGACAGCATTGTAAAAAGTCAAAGTTCAATTGATTGACTTTTATGAGCATATGCCCAATATATTTTGATTTAATTGGAAGTAATTTTTCTGAGGACTAATAATCCTCTCAAAATGTTCTTTGACAAT
>Ga0209367_1011876_pt1 | contig 11481 bp, 9 predicted proteins | sample WorMetLIZISLAND2_FD_187412 | JGI IMG/M metagenome (GOLD analysis project Ga0209367, IMG submission 187412) | Marine gutless worms symbiont microbial communities from Max Planck institute for Marine Microbiology, Germany - Olavius geniculatus... ... | reverse complement strand
AGAGAACGTAGATAAACAGATTGAGAGGAGTTGAGATTGTTGTATGTCAATATGGCAAGTTTGAATTCAATGCGTTGATCAATTGGGAGCCAATGCAGATCCTGGAGAACATCAGATGAGTGAGTACCACGAGGGAGAGCCTGACTGGCAGCAACTCTGGCAAGCGCATTTTGGACGCGCTGAAGACGGTTGACATCTTTCTGAGTGATGCCGAAAAGAAGAGAATTAGCGTAGTCTAAGCGAGAGCAGACCAGGGAAGAAGCGACTGATTTGGCCATATCATCAGTGATGGCTGAACGAATATGGCGAAGTGACCGGATGTGATAATAAGCAGATTTGCAGATGGAGCTGATGTGTTTATCCAAAGATAGGTGACAGTCTAGAGTGACACCGAGAATCTTTATGTTGTCAGACAATAAAACTGAGCAACCAGCAACATCAACAGAACAGACAGAAGCAAAGGTTCTGGAACGCTGACGAGTACTAAGTAGCATCGCATCTGACTTATCAACTGTTCAACATTGCAAGTTTTAAGACTTTTACTACACTACCTCTGTGAAGATTTGACTAGTTTCAGCGCACTTAGCTGGGATTACGACAGGACACACTGATCTAGGTGGTCAGATCGGTCTCACCACCTAAAGTTCTTCGGTCACCTAGCCCCAGTGGAAGACCATCGCCACGTCATAGCCACTGCACTCCGGTCCCCAGCTGACTCGAGAAGTGTCCAAGAACAACGATGCTTGACAACAGTTGATGAAGACGTCCAGCCCCAGAACTTCGGAGTTCGCACTGCCTGAAGGAAGGCCAAGGATAGGGAAGTTTGGCACCAAGTCATCAGCACAGCAATGCTCCGACAGGATTTCGGCAAATGGCAAATTTCGGCCGTGTGGCAAATGAAATATCACATGGCAGGTGAGGTGATGCTCCACAGATCTGACATTAGTGTCCTATTAAAGAGCTGCTACACTATTTAACTGCAGTGAAAAAAGTTTAAATCACAATGATCGACATGTCAACATATTCGATGATGATTACCTTAGGTAGCTCTGAGATAGCATTCACCTGTGTTAGTCAAGTGACATAAAACACTGCGTGATCCCATATGGCAGGTGATGCTCCTATGCTCCAAGATGGGTTTCCTATGAAAAGCTATAAATACCTTTTAACTGCAGTGAGCAAAGTTTACCTCGCAATGAGCGACATACATGACTTCAAACGTGTTGAGATGTTCGACGGTGATTCCCTCGGGCAGCAGTTCATTGTCGTCCAACTGTACAGCGCCGAGGTCTAAGACGACCGACGAAACATCACCGAGGAACTGCTGGTGCTGCTGCTGAAGGGCCGTCGGCATGTTGGACTCCGCACGAGATCCATTCCCCCCTGCACCATCTCCTCCATGACCCCCACCGTCACTGACACAGACACCACCGCAACAAACAAACTAGAAATTAAGAGGATGGCCAAACGTATTATGGTAGGAAGAACTAAACTATTGTTTGTCATTTACTTCGAGCTTCCTTATAGTGCTGTACGCTAAAAATTATCAGTGTTTCACGAAGTTATTCGCAAAATAAAAGTGGCACAGTTTTTTTAGACACAGTGTAGTTCTTTTTTAATGAAAATAATAACAACAATATATAATCACTATTATTCAACAAAAACAATAATATACAGATAACCTGTTGTGGCCTTCTTCTTCTTCAGGTGGCAGACTGTTCAAAACCGAAGTTGGCTTCAGTCGTATGCCGTAATAATGATACTTTGAATGACCCCTACACAGAAGACGCCATTCATTAAGTAAACAATTGGTTAAATGAGTATTAATCAGTAGACTTCACTCTCGGTCTTGTGTCTCAATTTTCAGCCTTTCGGACATCAGTACGTGTGCAGTTATAAGTATTCTTTAGAGAGAACCATGAAAATCTCTACACAAAATAAACTGTACTGAAAGAAATATTCAGCTAATCAGCCATTACTGTCAGCGTGTCTGGTAGCGACAGAGCTGGAAAAATCCTCGGTTATTTAAAGAAATTTTTAGGCTTTAGACTTTTTTAGGTTGCAAGGTTTTTAAAGGTTTTTAAGGTTTACTGTCAAATGAACACCATACACAAAATTACGGCCCATGCAAAACATGTTGTACGAGTGAACAACATAATGACATGATTGACGTCATAACTCAAAAATCACTATCAAAGTAAGAATTAAAATATGATATGCAATAAATCTTACAATAAGTAAAAAACCTTAAAAACCGAGAATTGAACTTCTGAGATTTAAAATTTTCTGAAAAAAAAACAATTTTCTAGCCCTAGGTAGAGGTCTGCATGGGGACAGAAAATGAACCACATCCCACCCATCTTGTGAAAACAGGGTCACCACTCTCCAGACCACTATGAAATTCCCCGACATTTGCCCGGGGATAATTTACATTTATGCATTAATTTTTTGACGCATGTTGATTTTCACGCTAATGTGTTAATGCAATAGCTCAAGTTCTGATATACCTAGTGCCAAGTCGTCGTGTCTTGATGTTGGTGAAGACAAGTCTGAGTAGTTTGCCGAAGGATGCAGGGTTCATGGGTACGATGTTACCGAGCTGACGCCGACAGTAGCGCAAGTACTGGTTGTAGATGACACTGCGCGGCAGACTGGCCGCCTCCGCAGCTTCATAGTTCTCATGAAGGAAGTCCATCTGCATCAATGGCGATACTAATTGATAACCTCCATAGGGCAGCCACAGTTTTGGGCAAGGAAAAATTCCAGAAATTTCCAAGGACTTTCCAGTATCTTTTCCAGACCAATTCCCACGTAATATTTAAAATTTTTACCTCATCACGTTCGACATTTCTGACATCGTATGAAAAAAATTGTCACATTGCAGTCACATTCATTTCAAAAAACAGAAGTAAAATTCAAGCAATTTCAATACAATCCGACATCTAATTCCAAGCCTTTCAAGACCGCATTTGCTTTTCAAGAACTTTCAAGAATCTGTGACCATGCTGCATTTATGGTACTGTCATTATGGCTGTGAAACTCCGAGAGTTCACATGCTTCATTTGATGAATACAGCATGAGCAACCTTTGGACCAAGCCAATCAGCCGGCTGAGCCACAGATCCTTTGGACCAAGCCAATCAGCCGGCTGAGCCACAGATATGCCCAAACTGACAGCTACAGTGACTACATTCACCATCAAGCTCACAACTTTTTTCTCTCCAAAAAAACCTAGTTTTTTTCCAGCCATGCTAAACAAACAAAAGCTGCTAAACCAAATTGTACAACATCAACGTAATTGAATAAATTGTCAAGTCGTGTTTTGAAATTACTTTAACGTAGAATAAAGTCAACAGTTGATGATCTAATATACCTCCTGCTTGCAAAACTTGACATCAACATGAGTTCCAGGTCTTCCATCCTGATTCTAACATTCAGCAACAACTTACACTAAATACATTCACTAACCATCCTAAAGAATAATATTAATATAATAGTAACAGCAGCAAAAATTACTAAAATTACACAAATCTGATGGTAAAAACCAAATAATGTATTTATAATTCACGTTCGGTGATACTTTACAATAGTATTCAGTAGGGTGCATCAAAGATCGCAAAAATTTTCAAAGTGTTTTAGATTCTTCTGTCCCTAGTCTAAAGTTGTTCTGTTTGTTGATTTAAAGTAAACTGCAAAATATTGTTCAGTTATGAAGCCATTTATGTGGTCCACCGGCACCTGCAAAACCTTGGGTACGCAGTAAGTTAAAAAACTTTTAATATTGTTAAACCATCTTTTATTTTTCACAGCAAACGTCATCAGTACACTGGTATTATAGGTATTTGTAGTGACAGTTAGACATTTAAGTTGTTTGTCTCATTTTGCATCATACGTAGCAATACAGATGTCCAAGCGTTGAGTCATTGGTGCTTTCGTTTGCAAATGTTCGGCTGCTGATACAAAGCTCCCCTTAGTACTTCTCAGGGGCATATGTAGAGTGGCCAAACTGGCCTCCCCCTAAACTCAGCAACCAAACAAAAAGTGAAGGGTACAAAAAAATTCTTTTCACTTTGCTTGCATATTATTTGTACCTTCACATTTAAATTTGCGGCACCATCCTTGTTTGCCTTTATTGTTTAAGCTGCACTAAATTTGGTCAGTTGAATCTCTGGAAAATAATTGAAATCGTTGCCACCAGATCTTATATTTTGAGGCACCAAATTTGACTTCGGCTGGGGCCCAGCTCTGGACCCCGATGGATGAGCTTACAGTGCTCACCCAGATCCCCAAGTTGCAAAAATTCAGGAGTCTTACTTCATAAGAGAAGGAGAGGACAGAAAGGTGAAGAGCACAGGAGAAAAGGGGAAAAAAGAAATAGTGGGAGGGTAAAATGGGGAAGATGAGGGAAAAAAGGAAAGAAAGGGAAAAAGGAAAAGAAAGAAATCGGATGGGTAAAACCTTCTGGATTTGGTCCCCCTAAAAAATTTCCTAGCTATGCCATTGCAACAAAAATGTTCTTATACTCAAAAAACTTTGGTCCTCCAGACTCCCTACTGGAGCTTTGCCCCTAAACCCCACTGGTAACTTTGTCCCCTGACCCACTTACTTCATATGTCAGCCCTAACTTGAAATTCTGAATACACCGTCTGCCTCTAGCTGGTGGGTAGGGGGGCTCGCTGGCTCTCCTAATAAGCCCACCTTAACTCTCGGTCTTGTGACTCGATTTTCAGCCTTTTGGACATCAGTACGTGTGCAGTTATAAATATTCTTTAGGGAGAACCATAAAATCTCTACACAAAATGGTCATTTACACCAAAGTTCCAGCACAGTAATCTAAGAATAGATTACGTGCTAGGGCTGCTGACAGAGCTTGAAAACGATGCACCAGAGAGCATCAAAAATGCCATTTGGTATATAAATTTTTTTAAAAATTTGGGTCAGGGCACAGCACCTTCCCAGACCCCTCCCCAGTGGGGAGAGGACACCCTTTCCCATACTCCACCTCCTTGGCACCTACAGCGCCTTGACCTTGCTCCCCTACCTTCTTCCTAGCGTCCCCAGCTATTTCTGTCTGGCGTTGGGGCTGACCACAAATTTAAGTCATTACTGCATAATTGTTGTACATAAATGGAGTTGACATTAATTAGCAGACTAAACGTAAAATATTTATTACTTAGCCATGGAATATGTACGTTTTTACTAGAACAGTAATGAGATAAATACATTAACCAGGACTTACAGTCAATTGTGCATACTACTGGTTGATGAATAGAACTATTTGGGGCAAATTTGGCCAAAACTTTAGGACATCGGTGGACCACCTAAGAAAACATAGGTTTAAAAGATATTTGGTACAGCAATTACCTATAAGCAAAGGAACAATTCAAACATAGGGACAGGTGAGCTAAGTAACCTTTGAAAACCTGGTGCACCCTAGTATTCAATGCCACTTTCTACGGCACTGAATGGCATATTTTCTGCCCACATGATTAAAAAACTACTCACTCACTCAATGACTCAACATAATTTCAACCTAATTAAACAAAATCATCAAGCCTTGCTCATGCCTGTGCAACAGTTTCTGAATCCAGGCCAACTGTAAGTTACAGCAATACAACCAGCGTTAGAGCCACCAAGTGAATGTGCAAGGCTCCCTCCACATTAGCTGGCCTGTTAGTTACCCACATGTATGCAAAAAAAAACCATGTGACCTTGACTTCAAAATTCAAAGGTCTTCTAAAGGTTTTCATGCAAAATTTCATTAAGCTGAGTTATAAATTATTGTACTAAAAGAGTTATTGTAGTAACTAAGAAAACAAGAACAAACTTAGTGACAATGCGAAAAACAATACTGCCATCAATTCTTCAGGCAGTAAAAATACAGGCCAGTTCAGAGACATAAACAAGACGACCTAAATTGAGCATTACCATTGCTAACTCAGCAGCAGCATTAGACGGCTCAGGATGTATGCCGGCATCATTTACGTAGAGGAGCAGAGTACCATCTTGCTGCCCCATCAAGACATGGTCATGAGCTTCTACTCCAGGTGCCGCCGCAGCCGATGTGCCCGGCAGAACCTGCTGTAATCAGCCAATACAATGAAAGAAAGTTAAAAGACTGCGTGCTACAGCTTTCAGTGGTACTATCTACCTCAGACGGAATGCCCACAAAGTAGGTGAAAAAATTCTCCAAGTTTTCCAGCACCAAAAACTTACTTCCCTGTAGGTTATCGCAACAAAAAGTAACGGTGATAATGGTAATCTGGTGAAGCACTGTAAACTCCCTCAGAAGAGTCCGAGGTGGAGCCCTGGTTGCAAACATACTTTAAAGAATTTTTGCACACCAATAACTGCATTCGGTGACACTATTTTGTTCGTTGCAATTTTTCCAAGAGGTTCCACAAAACTCCCTGAGTTTTCCAGACACAGAAAATCCTTTATTCGAAAAATCCCACGAGTATTCCGAGTACTCCAGGTTTGTGGCTACACTGTCACAGCTATGGAGTGTCAACAGCCATACACTATCACACAGCTGCCACCGGACATGGGTGAACATGTCACCGCCTTAACCCAAGCCAGACAGGTTGATACTTGACTTACCTAATCTGGAAGAAAAAAAGGCTGAGTTGATCTTGATGTTGGTTATATCTAGATGCTTTACACATCTAAGACCATCACCCGTCCAACTAACTGTTAAGCACTTTACAGTGACCTGACTGGAAGTCAAAAACATAAAAAAATTAAACTATTCTAGATCATGGATCTTGACCTTCAGTCCAGATTCATATTTCTAATGCTGCTACGCTGTACAAATTCACGAGGAGAATTATCACCAAGTTTGCAAGTCACTTATAAAATGCATCAATGTTGACGCAGAACAACAATTTCTTGACCTAGAATCCAAGCTTGCAGTGAAATATGACCAAAATTCAATATCAAATTCTATATTGGCATGATCAATTAAAACGTTGCATACCTGTACATCTTGAGAATAATATAGGCCTGAGACAGGCACATACATAGCTGACTGCTGATAGTCCCCATATGCACCAGCTCTGCAAAGTATCAACATACACTTTGTTCTTCGGAGGAAATTACTTAGCATCCTTTGGCTGGATAAGAGAGATCCCATTTTGTCTCTCATGATGACTTAAGTAAAGCTAAATTACAAACTAGATGAGAACTCTCTGACTAAGAAAGCAGTTCAAAGCTACTATGTCTACTTTATCTAGCCAACTGCTCACAACTGCAAGAGGTAAAACTTTGTCTCCCAAAGATCTTTCCCAATAGAACTCTGAAGACTGCTAACCAGAGCCCAAATGCCTTTCTGAAACACACCTATTAGCCTCAAAGCACTCATAGTGAAAAAAAGTAATACATATAACTTTGTCTAAACTCAAATATCAGACAGAGTAGCTTTTCTAAGATAATGGTCAGGAACTCTGTTGCTGGTACTATCCAACTCTGCAAGTAGACTTTTATGGCACTGATATTATAAGACCCATCTAAAATCATATACTTATGGTTAATTCAAAGATGATATTAATTACTTCAAAATAACATCTGCAGTGAATTCCAAATAAATGTGAAGACTCCAGAGGATGCAAACTATATGAACATGAAAAGCAAAAGCTTATCAGAGCTCATCAACTCTGAACTGAACTGAACTGAAATGAATAGGGATGTTAACGAGACTAGACTCGCTCGAAAATCAAAAAAATTCTCGATCTCGATAATTACATTTCTCGCCCATCGAGAATTCCAAGAATCTCAGTATAAAAGGCAACGAAGAGTCTTTTGTTCAGCAGTAAGACCAAGTTGCGGTCGATGGTTTACGACCATTTACAGTCAGTTAAGACTAACTGAGTTGGGCGAGACGAAGGTGGCAGCCCAGCCCCCTCACCTTACCTGCACAGCCAGCGCCGCTGGGTTCAAGTTGGAGTGAGCACCTAAACGTTTAAAGCCGCCGATGTTCCGGTCGTTCCAGTTTGATCTGAAATTAGATAAGCACCCACCAGCGGCGGCGCTTGCCGTTAAGACTGCTCACTGAGAGCGTACACGTACCTTCACCGGCCAACAACATCCGCTCAAGTTTATTTGCCTTGGTATCCTGATGTGTGCTAACACTGCCTACTACACTGCATGCTGTGACATGAGCTGTTTCTCTCTAATCTATATTCCCGTGACTGATGGCTCCAGGGAACAAACAAAGCAGCAGGAAAGTGCACCGCAAGCTTTGTAATAAGCACTATCGACCCTGGGAAAGAATGCATTTTTGTTTTGTCAATCGTTCATGGATGTCTTGACCCCGGCCGATCAAACTTGTATTTTCCCTCCGTCCCTACAGCAGGTGACTCCCTGCACATCACGTGTATGTCTTCCCTCGTCTCCTTCACTGCCCAGTGCCCACAGCATCAAGAGCATGCCTGCAGGCAGACACCTGCGATGTAGTGCCTGAAGTAAATAAAATTCTCGAAAATTAACATCCCTAGAAATGACTTTTGCAATCTGTGAAAAGTTTGTTGTACATTTTGCATACTGATACTGTAGATAGCAGGAAATGTGGATCATCATCAAAATATACTCACTGGGCTGCTGCAGCCTGATAGACAATCTGACTCATAATGATGACTGCTTCCAACTGTACGCTTCTGTAAAAAGATGAACACAATTTTTCCAAACAGCATCAAACAGCATAAATTACAGACAGTCAGTGTCTTAACTCAGTTATGCAGATGATTTGCATACAATAATAATGATCTTAACAATGATCAGTGCCAAATGACTTGCCCACCAAACAAGATTTTGCAAATTAAACATTTTTCATATGCAATTTGCAGTGCTTCGAACAAAAATCCGCGTGTACAAACTGCAATAATATATTCAAGCAATCACCTAAACTTCTACTATCGCCTTTAGCATTTGTTAAACAGCAAATATACAACAAAAACCTCAAACATAAAATCAAAACCAGTCAAAACGAAAAATTATACGATCCGACTTAACGTCAGAACTAACCAAATATCGAAATATCGAAAATAGACATGCGAGTCAGAAAATAAATTAAAATAAACAGTACATTAACTTTATTATTTAAGTTTTAATTTTAAATTAACAACTAATAATAATTAACAACGTTTTTGATTAATTATTTGCAGTAAGTGACGATATTTTAACGACGTCGTAGCGGTGAATTGGAGTTCATCCGGCACTTAGGTCAGAATTAATTTTGTAAACATCCGGTGCATAATTCTGTCTGTTATGAATATTATAAGCAGGAAGGTTTTAGCTCACAATTATGACACTTTGGTGAGAGGTAAACCGTATATCACTAAGACAGGCTGAGATCCGCTGTTATTCGGATGATAGGTCGGAGTATGTCGAAAAAAGTGATTAGATTATTAGTATAATTTATTACATCATGATACGGATATAGAGGGACTTTTAGTGCCTGCATCCGTTTATCTCCATTACTGATTACTGATTACTGATCTGTGGTTATGGCTAGCAGTTTAGTGGTCCCTTTGGTCATTTGGGGGCGTGACGCTCCAACGCACTGCATATCAAGTATTCTTGTGACGGCCGATCATAAACACATCGTGTCTGGATGTAATGACGGTCAGCTGTGCGTATGGGATATCTCCAGTACTGACAACTGGCAGGTCGGTAATGATTTCATCTTGTGTTGTTGTTTAGCATCATTATTGTTGCAGTAAAGTGATTCTATTACATGCATGTTGCATAATGTTTTTTCTCAGATAGCTGCAAGCTTTGGGGTATGGGTATTGTGTAATTACCGCATCAGACCACATTGGATGATAGCAATCGGAGTCCCATTGGACCATATTGGACAGTTTAAACCTAACCCTAAATGGCTGATGTACATCCGTTGTCATCCAATGTGGCTGATTATTTGGGTTACAGACCACTGGATGATTCAGTGACCAGTACTGTTACTAACAAATCAAGAGCCACTTTTGTTATACATGGTAAAGGCACAAGCACTGTGCTTTTTAGCACTGCAATTCGTTTACATAGTTTACTGGTGAAAGGGAGTCACGACCCTTCCGTGAGGAGCGAGGGACTGCCAAAAGTCGTTGTGGCATTGTGACTGTTTTCTTAACACGTTCTACACTTCACACTGTCAACTACCCGACATGGTCTGGAGTCTTCAACAAGTTGAAGATTGACCATCTACTGAAGAAGAACAGACATACAGACAGCAGCCTAGATTATGCAATTCTTTCCCCACGGCGATGCAATAGAATTTTTCTTCTTGCAGTACAGTCTTATGCTGGTAAGTGTTGGAATTGCTATTTCGAGGGGCTGCCAAAAACTGACTCCAGACAATGAAATTATACTTATTAAATGCTATACTAAATCTAGTGCTGACCCTAACTCTTACCTTATCTTAACTTTATTCCTTACCCTAGCCCTGTTGGAATGGAAACCTTTTGGAATGGCAAGCTAACACCATTGGTGATGATCAACTCTGCTCTGCATATGATCTGTATGTCTTTGTTGTGTGTTGTAATGAATTTTGCAGATACATCCACAGTCGATGCTGTTTGGTCACACTGGAGCAGTGACGTGTCTAGCAATGGCGAGTAATGTGGTTGATAACACGTTCATTGTCAGCTCAGCAGATAATGGGTATATAAATTCACAATATTATGTATAAGTTTCAACATAGTGTAGTTAATGTAGTGTACTATGCGAGTGTAACAAGGCACAATAAACTCTAGATGATGTTGAAACGTACATATTTCACAACTGTGATTGACAATGTTTTCAGTCTCAGATTTTATTTATTTATTTATTTATAACAGAGCATCCATTACAATTTACGATGTAACATCACAGTTGGACAACAAGGCTCAAACAAATGAGTGTTAACAGTTGCCCAGCTAATACATAAAAAGACTTAACACATATGCTTGGCTATTAACATAGCTAGTAACATTGCATGTACACTGTGTCGCATATACACTATGATTTGCATTCCCTAGGTAGTGCAGAAGCATACATTGGGTGAGGTGGGAAACGGAATGGTCATTTGATGGCAAGTTGTGTCAGGAATATTTGTACCAAAAATTATTAAAATCTGATAATTGGTTTTCAAGTTACAGTCGAAAATGTTGGGGATGCTTTTTTGGGACACAGTGTACACTCAGCGTGATCGGAGTCAAATAGGTACCAAGACGTCACACTTTAGGGATCAGGAGATGATACCATAACGTCACACTAGTCACAAATGCATCACAATCGCAGATTCAAGTGTTCTTCCCAATGTATCACAACCGGATGGGTATTAGCCGACAATCTTTGTTGACTGGCGACGCTTTATGCCAGTCATTAAAGTCAGGCAGATTAGCTTAATAAGCTTCTTCACTGGCTTTTTCTAGCATAATTTCTGACAGTAGGTCTGTCAGTCTGTCGATTCAACAACCGACAGACCGTCGCTATTTATAGCGCTGCTGCT
>Ga0209367_1011875_pt1 | contig 11482 bp, 9 predicted proteins | sample WorMetLIZISLAND2_FD_187412 | JGI IMG/M metagenome (GOLD analysis project Ga0209367, IMG submission 187412) | Marine gutless worms symbiont microbial communities from Max Planck institute for Marine Microbiology, Germany - Olavius geniculatus... ... | reverse complement strand
GCATGATATTTTATTCGGCTTACTTCCCACAAGTGCAACACAAAACTGCTGCAACAGTTGCTGAAACAGATACCGTAACTTAAAACATAGGTCCAATAACAAACAGCTGGTAGTAACAATTATGATTGCATCAGCAACAAATTGCTGTAAGAGTTACGCCACAGTTGCAGCAACAGTTTAAGCAAAAAAACTGCTGCAACAGCTGCAGCAATCATTGCTGCAAAATTTTGCTGCAACTCTTGCAGCAACAGTTGCTGCAACTATTACAACAACTGTTTCACGCACAGTAATATCTTACGTGCAAAATGGAACTGATATATTTAGAAAACAGACTGGGGTCAACAATGACCCCACTGGTATCGTATGGGTGTAAAAATTTGCGGTAGTAGGAGGGTTAAAGATGCAAAAAATCACAGTTATCTGCAGTCTGCATGATCCAAGATCATTTTCCCTGACTTTTCAAAAATAATATTTTCCCTTAGATTTCCCTGACATTCCCTGACGACAAAAATTCCCTGACATTTTCCAGTTTTCCCTGACCTGTAGGAACCCTGCTAGCTGACACAGAGTACTGAAGTAGCACGACACAATCTGCTGTACACAGAATCTCACTGACAAGTCTTGAGTCAACAGTAGCAACTCTGTCCAACAAGCAATTGTCCACAGATTGTTTGTTCTCTGTTTTAGTCTTGTCTGGCAAAGATATGGACGTATCCCAGTTTAACAGAACATCTGTTGAAATGCCTTACTACATATTGTTTGTATTTGTAATATTTACCGCATGAACCACAGCAAAACTGTTTATAGTCTGAGTGCTTCAGCTGATGAGATCTCAATTCAAATTCTGTACAAAAACCCTTTGAACATTCATCACAAACATATAGCTTCACACCTTCATGACGAAGTACATGGTCCTTAAGTTTACCAACGTGGCTGAATTTCTTCTGACAAATGTGACACGTGAACCAAGTACCTTCATTGTGTGACTTCAGCAGATGTGCCTTGAGATGGTGATGTTGTCTAAAACAGTCTGAACAGTGTCTACAAGAGTATGGCTTTGCACCAATGTGAGTATAAACATGACACTTCAGATGATGGCTACTTTTAAGCATCTTTCCACAGTAACGACAGTCATAAGGTCTTCTTTTGCTGTGTACATGACGTTTATGTGACTGCAGTGCACTGGGGTCACTGAAACTTTTGTCGCACAGTGAACACTTGTATGGCTTGTCTCCTGTGTGGACTCTTATGTGAGTGGTTAGATTTCCAGACTGACTAAATGCCTTGTCACACTGTGGACATTTGTACGGTTTCTCTCCACTGTGAGTTCTGCTGTGAACAGTAAGGCTGCCTGGCGTAGCAAACCGTTTGCTACAAACTGTACATTCAAAAGGTTTCTCTAGAGAATGAATTCGTCTGTGTCTTGATAACACCCCACTGTTACTGAAACACTTTCCACATTCAGTGCATTTGTATTTCCTGCTGTGAACATTCATATGTTGTCTCAAGTAACGCTGAGTAGAAAAACATTTCTCACACTGAGTACATGAGTACAACTTATCTGCAGTATGTATTTCTTTGTGTTTATTCAAATTTCCTTTCATTGTAAACCGTTTGTCACACACCGTACACAAATAGGTTCTTGTCTTGTCATCATGTGGATGCTCAGTGACATCATTACTATCAGCTTCAATCTTCAGCTTAAACGTCATTCCTGCATATATACGACAAACTTGTACACATTCAAACCAAACATCCACTCATAGCAGAAAGAAATGTCAACAAGCCATGATCTTCACAAAAAGAAAATTTAAGAGGGTATTTTTCAGACATAAGAGTCACAGGGCAGCTCTGATCTGGCCTAAAATAACCTGTGCTTCCGATGGCAGCCGGCAAAAAGTAAGGATGGGGGCAATGGGAAATTTTGTTATTATTTATTTTTATATCATGACGTTTCATGTAGTATAACCCAACAAAAACAAACTGACTCACTAAATAATACTCACAAGTACTTAAGCAACGTTACTGCAGCATTTCAGACTAGATGCAAACAGTATTTTTAAGTAAAACTTCAAAAAAATACTAAAACTACACTGATATTTTTGGCTCCAATACAAACTTCAGAAACACCTGTAGGTTTTTCTAGTGGCAGAAGCACAGATTTTTTCCTTTAAACCTCTCCATTTATTTAGCTTTTAGCTGGACACTATTTGCACTAGTGATGAGTCAATATATCACAAATATTGATATATCACACCTCACACGGTAGTGTGAGTGTTGTAAGAACGACCTTCATAGTCAAAGGGAAAAGGCAAAATTTGACCCTCAGCCAACCCAAAACCCCTGAACCGATCGTCACCAAATTTGAATGGCGTGATTACGTCGTGGACGCCTACCACCAAAAAATTGGGCTCAATCCGCCCAGGGGTTTTTGCTCCCCATATAGGTGAAATATACACCCCCTCTGTTCGAAATTTACTACACTTTTTTGGTTCTTCAACTCCCCTTCAGGCGAGTCCGTTAGACCAATTTTTACGCATAATACGTCAAATGTCACGGTTCTGCGCAACGAAGTGCCTTTTTAACGTTACAAAACTGACCCTTAGTAATTGACGCCCAATTTCAGTCAGATCCATTGAGAGATTTTCTGGGTATTCTCCCATTATACAGTGTTTCATAATTTTTTTCTTCGCTTCATAATTAACTGAAATGATGATCAATTTACACAAAATGATTACCAGATGTCACTGAAAACAAAAACGAATTCAAAATATTTCATAAGTATGTAGCTACTAGTTAAATATTCTTTGCTAGTCATGACGTAATAATGATGCCACAATGATGTCATAACTAAAGCTGTCAAAGCACTAACTTTTCAACATCTTAACAAATTGCATTAATTTTTTTAACGCATGCATTAAAGTGTTAATAATGTGTCATTAATATTCATTCATTCATTTTATTTGACTCAAGCAGCATGGCCAAAAAAAGAACACAAAACACAGAAACACTAAGCTAAAGCAAAAAATTGCTAAAGGTGCTGAATTTGTAGGACCTAAAATTAATGGACCACAAAAAAACAATGACTGAAAATTGCAATACCTGGAAAAATCACACACTGTAATTTGATTAGAAATTTTGTTATCAATATTCAACAATTAATAACTCCACTAAGAGATAATATTTCTCAACAAAATTCAGTGGTCACTTCAGGAAATTATTGGAGATTAAAGTGTATAAAATTTTTACTTAAATTCGTTCAGATTTGACATTTCTATTGTACAATGTCTAGCAATTTACTTTTTTTATTGGACACAGTGTAGATGCACTATTAAGCTAGCCAAAAATATCTATGAAAATATAGAATATTAACTGTCAAAATGAATATAGACATTGCAAAACATATGGTTAAACGTTTGGGTCAGAGTATGACTTTATAGCAGAGACTTGGACAATTCACCCAAAAGGGACAGAAGGCTGAGTTGCCCTTAGTGGTTATTTACATTCCAAAATGGTATACCTGTCCAGAGGCCCATCCAGGTAGAAACCATCTGATAGTGAACTGAACTACGAAGGAATTTATGATCTTTTGGTTGTCAGTCCAATGTACTGACTGCTATGCCACCAGGACACCAAATTACAAGAAATCTGAGCTAATGCTCATGAGATGCACGAGAGCTTATGGCTGTTCCTGTTCACAGCTAATATCGGTTTATCTCCATCCATTTCGTCACACTTCACTCTTCTGCAGCCAAACATCGCACAAAATCACAAAAATCCTCTATTTTCAAGGTCATGCAAGGTCATCGATGTCAATACCATTAACAAGCACGTCACCATTGCCTGCTATGATAATATAGCCAAATTTTGCCAAAAAAACCAGGTCATTCAATGCCATCTTACCTTAGGTTACCGCTAAGATATGTACCTGCAACTTTAAACCTTCCTATAAAAATCCAAGTTCCATTTTACAAATTCTAACACCCATTCCTAAAAATACCCAGTCCTTCCCTCTTTTAGCAGATATCAACATCGTAGTAATTGGTGCGGTTGTTATTAAGATATAACCAAAAATAAATGCTAATCTTTTTTGCTCCCCATTTTTGCATCCGCCCCCAACAAAATCGATCTTCGATAAATCTCATACTTCTTCACTCAGTTACCATAAATACTATACATCACCAAATTCCTTATATATCGCACTAATATTATGCAATATTTAGTATTTCTCGCCATTCATACTAATTCGTCTAATATGACTAAATATATGATATTTTCTGAAAGGTGACACACCCCTTTTCCACCTACTTCGTCAAAATTCACATTTTCTACTAAGTCTGGATACGCAAGTCCAGTACCGGTGGAAAGCTTGTTGGATAAGGATTCTAGTGGTCCAAACCGTTTCCAAATTCTTTCAGTAGTTTGGCTAAAAATTGGGGTGTTCGCGATAAGTTAATATACAAACACCGAAATCTCCAATCTCGATCGCATAACGAGTTTGTTGCGTGGCGCCGTCTTGCAAATGCTCTTACTCCGGGTGTACAAATCAGGCTTGCGCTTGCCCCTCTTTCTCCCCCTTGTTTGAGGGGACCCCCTTCACCCAGTGGCATAAAATTTTGTCCCAAAATACTAGAGACCCTAAGCTATCATACGGTGAAAACCCGAAGTTTCTATCTCACCTGGTCTTGAAACAGTACCGGGTCGTGGCACCAGGACAAACAAACAGACAGACGGACGGACAGATGGACAGACAGAATTACCATAGCTAGTACACGCTATAGCTAACCATGCCAGCTCTTGCGCATAAAAATATATGAGATTAAAGAATCAAAAGGTAAACCAACCACAAGGTTCCTAGACAAAAACCTTTCTAAGGGCCGGTTTCTGGATCTTAATTGGCCGGTCAAGTTAGTGTTAACTGACAGATCTGCATAACTCGCATTTTCCGTTGTTATCGTATTTAATACAAATTTTGTACCATTTTGCAAGCAGTTAATTGAAGAATGTGATAAAATGATATTACCGTATAGCAATGTCTTCAAAACACTCGAGGAGACGTTTGCTGCTACAAATTTTACTACAAAACCCATTCATAAATAGACAAAATGGCCATCTGCAATCGGTTTTAGTTAACATAATGGATGAAATATGACTTGAACACTGTGTACTTACTTACTATGTAAGCACAAAAATTATTTGTAGTTGAGTGTTATCTAAATTTCTCCTGCAAAGCATACGCCTAGGCCTATATGTAGGGCTAACAAAATAGATATTAACTTAAATTAGAAAAACTACCAAATACTAACTTCCAAAAAGTAGTAATTCAAGTTCAACATTGCTTTTTATACTAAAACGAAGCGAAAATTTACGTGTACTAAATGAAAACTCAACAACTATCATGACTGCTAATATACTCGAAAAACTGGCATCCGCACATCCGTCTTTTACCCAAACATCCGCACTTAGCATCCGCACACTTTATCGCACATCCGCTTATTACCCATAGCCGCGAGTCTACAAACCTTTCATTTGGTTTTTCCAGTCTAACCACCGGCGATGTCTTCAGTTTCCAATCATCCATCATAATCATCTATCATATTACTGTCTTTAGTAAAGCGCTGAAAACTAAATGTAATTCACTTGTATAAACAATATACCTGCTTTTTAACCAAAAACAAAGAAAATTTCATCCGGAAACCGATATCAAAACACAACACAAACAATGCAAAAGTAGACATTCACTAAGATCACGCTAGGGTTGTGCCTACGGTTTAATTTGCTAAATAATTAACCAAAGCATTAAACGTTTATTAAGCGTTTAACGCAATATATATAAAAAAAACTTACCAGTTTACAACTGTGTGTAAGGACGATGTGATGATATCAATCCTCTAAAACAGCAAAAATCATTTGGGCAACTTTAGATGGGGCTATGGCGTCCTTACAAGCTGACTTTAGTTGGTAATCAGCTAACACTATCTAAAGCCTTCTTCATTTGATGTTATTTGTCGTATTAAGCCTAGTTGCCCAATGTTTACTGATTAACGTAACAGCCAAAAATGTTTCTGTCAGCCTATGGCTTAGCTAATGGTAGGCCTAACATGGAAGCGAAAATATGACCCTGTGCCGACACAATATTCAGCTAACCGCGCACTCATAGGCCTATGCATACAAACTGTCCAACTGCACAACACAACCCTAACCCTGACATTAGACACCTTACAGCTGAAAGATGGTGTAGCAGCTGTGCCATGGAGAACATTTACATCAATCTTGGATTTTTATGCCTTGTTGCTAGAGTTATGACCGCGTGTAAAATGCACAGATGGATGTCCGAATAATAAAGTGATGGGACATTGTTGATGTCTAATAAGAACGTGAACTTATCCATGTGCTTGCCATTTATAAGTCCTAACTGCATGCATGAATGATCCGGCTGTCGTCTTGGCCCTACGTTCGCTGTTAATGCACTCAATTTTAGCCTGAGTAGCCTATTACGGCAATGACTATCCGATGCAACAGGCCTATAATATTTTGGTCCAAAGTGAAAGCAGCTATATGAGGTCACCATATCGTCATCACGCAGACTTCTACATTAGTTAAGCTTATATTACACGATTAGGCCTATCTGTTGTTTCACGGTGCACCTTTTGGGCAGTTCGGCCAAATCAGTAACCATTGGGCAAGTAGGCCTAATACGACAAATAACATCAAATGAAGAAGGCTTTAGATAATGTTAGTGATTACCAACTAAAGTCAGCTTGTAAGGAGGCCATATGCATAGCCCCATCTAAGGTTACCCAAATGATTTTTGCTGTTTTAGAGGACTGATATCATCACATCGTCCTTACACACAGTTGTAAACTGGTAAGTTTTTTTACACATATATTTGCTGTTTTATTACCAAAAGTCGGGGAATGAGCCTGACACATGTAAAAAGTGCTATAGCAGGATCCGTATCTTTACTTTTTACCTTTTTAAGGCAGAGCAGTATACCTCCGGTCGGGTACAGAACGTTGGATGTGTCTACTACTGCTGCTGCTGTTCCTACTACGCTGCTGCTCGTTATACCTGAAAATCAAGGTTGGCCGTGGTAGACTTCGACTGACGTCATCTAATTGCCAAACTCTCAACTCGCAACTCCGTTAGATGCAAGGATCTTGGTGATATTTGTTGTACAAGCCAAGGTATAGCCCATTTTGTCTTAATTTGGCAACGAGGTCGGTCGGGGTAAAATTCAATTAGCAGCATTTGATGGCCCATTTCCGAAAACTCCCCAACTGACTTCATGCAGCAGTGTGTCTGCCAGATGACATTCAGGAATGTTTATGAATTCAAAAAGTTACTGGCGAAGTCTGGAGTAGTCTGGAGCAGAACGTTATTAATATTGCTGTCAATGAATGGGGAAACCGTCTCCATCCCTGTCTTCGCACAATGCACCCGCATTTGAAGCAATTTTATTGTAGGCAGTCAGCCAAAGTGTCAAAAAGTTAACAAAATATGTTCTTGTGCGTTATTTAGATTTAGCACTAATACTGCATTGGGTAAAAAAGCAATATTTCATTGGTTCTGGTTTCCCAAGGTAGTGCACAAACAGACTTCAGGTGAGATGGGAATTTAATTGCAAGTTGTCTCAGGAATATTTGTACCAAAATTTATTAAAATCTGATAATCCTGCTCTAAGTTACAATCGAAAATGTTTGGGATGTTTTTTGAGACACTGTTTACTTGCACTATAAGTTGTAGTGTAATGAGGATGCCGAGTACTAAAAGTCGCTGGTTTAAACTTCATGAGTGGCAGAAACTGACATGCGTCATGCGTTTATTAAGTAGGTGCAGCATCAAGTTGCAAATTTCCGACACACATTACAAATTTCCGACACAGTTCCGCCAGACAGTTGCAAGGTTCCAACAGAGGACATTACGGGTGATGACAGTTTCGATTTTGCCTCTCAATTTCCTAGAAATAGAAATTATAAGGTCACTTTTTTCATAATTCCTACTACTCTGCAGGATTCATTTTGTCTGACTTTTCCCCGACTTTACACAACAAAAATGAAACGTTACCCTGACTAATTTTTTCACATGAAATATGAAATACACGAAATACCAATTTCGATTTTCAATCGTTTGCAATCACACTAGAAACAATGCAGTAAACAATTTCAGAAGTGAACATAAATATAATCTGTGAGCGAAGCCAGGTCTCTGTTCAAAAACAGAGGATCAACGGCACTTGTTCTAACAGAAGCTGTGGACTTGTATTAAAAGCTTTACGACATTATAAGCACGTACATGCAGCCACAAACTCATTTTGTTCAACTAGACTATTTTTAAAAAATTACTCCAGGTTATGATGGTCCCACAAGATAAAACTATTCCCAACTATTGTGAACATATATCAATCAGACAACAAAACAAATACAAAATAAAATGAACTCCATGAACGGTGAATGCACACGCACTGATCAAACGATATCAAAGCAGTCTATAGCTAGTAGTTTATTGAATAAAGAACATCTAATGCTCAAAAACACAACGAGTAGCAACTGTCTGAATCTGGGTGAGAATCTCACTGACAAGTCTCGAGTCAACAGTAGCAACTCTGTCCAATAAGCAATTCTCCACAGATTCTTTGATCTGTGTGTCAATCTTGCCTGATGAAGACACTGACGTATCCCAGTTTAACAGAACATGCCAGCTTCTCACAGATCACGGAATGACCTCACTGACAAGTCTTGAGTCAACAGTACCAAATGACATCCAACATGCAATTGTCCACAGATTGTTTGTTCCCTGTCTCAATCTTGCCTGGCAAATATATTGACATATCCCAGTTTAGCAGAACATCTTTTGAAGTGACTTATAACATTTTGTTTGTGTTTAAAATATTTGCCAAATGAACCACAGCAGAACTGTTTGAAGTCAAGAGTGTTTCAGCTGATGACGTTTCATATCTCTTTCTGTAAAAAAAACCCTTTGAACATTCACTGCAAACATACGGCTTCAGACCTTCATGACGAATTAGATGTCTCTTAAGGCTACCAATGAGACTAAATTTCTTCTGACAAATGTGACATGTGAACCAAGTACCTTCATCGTGTGATTTCAGCAGATGTGCCTTGAGTTGGCGACGTCCCTTAAAACTGTCTGAACAGTGTCTACATGAGTAGGGCTTTGCATGAGTGTGAATATAATGACGCTACAGATCAAAGCTACTTTTAAACATCTTTCCACAGTAACGACAGTCATAAGGTCTTCTTTTGCTGTGTACATGACGTTTGTGTGACTGCAAGTTGCTGGAGTCACTGAAACTTTTGTCACACAGTGAACATTTGTACGGTTTGTCTCCCGTATGGATTTTCATGTGACGGGTTAAACCTGCAGACTGACAAAACGCCTGGTCACACGTGGGACATTTGAATGGTTTCTCTCCATTGTGAATTCTGCTGTGTATAGCAAGGTTACCTGATCTGTCAAATCGTTTGCTATAAACAGTACATTCAAGCGGTTTCTCTCCAGAATGAATTCGTCTGTGTACCGTTAAGTCTTTGTTGGTACTACAACATTTTCCACATTCAGTGCACTTGTATTTACTGCTGTGAACATTCATATGTTTGATCAAGTAATGCTGAGTAGCAAAACGTTTCTCACATTGAGTACATGAGTACATCTTGTCTACATTATGGATTTGTTTGTGCACTTTCAAATGTGTTTTTGTTCCAAACCGTGTGTCACACACTGTACACAAATATGGCCTTGGCTTGTCATCATGTGGTTGCTCAGTGATATCACTACTATCAGCTTCAATCTTCACCTCAAAAGTCATTCCTGTATATACACAACAAACTTATACAGATTTAAACCAAACCTTGAGTCATATCAGCACTGGATATGACAATCAAATATGCCAATAAGTCTCAGATCTGAAGACAAAGCCAAGTTGTTAGATGTAAGAAATGCACTGCTTCCCATAGCCAACCATTACTAAAGAACTCAGTCTTAACAATATTTGGCGCTCAAAAAATGGTGCAGTTTTTAGTTTGCTTTTAATGCTTTACAGGAAAAATGTTTTCATCTAGTCTCTTCGCCCCGTACCACACTTCATTGACGCTACTAGCGTCAAATTCTCTCAAACGCTACGTTGACGCAAGTGACACCGCATTTCATTACCGTCAGAATTGTCCACTTTAAACCTTATTTTTACAGTACAAGATAATACTGGAAACAGGAAGATTAATAAATACTGACAAATTTACATTCGATGAAACTAAATAATGCTTTATAACAGTTACGTAAAATGGTGCAACTTGGCCTTTAATACAGGAGTTGCAAGGCTTCTGTGTCTGTAATGAAATTATGACATTATCAAACATCAACTTGCATTTGCCATAAGAAAGACACTGACATTGAACCTCTGGCTATAAAACCGCATATGAAAAACAAATCATGTCAGAGTGGCTCAAAAATGTTTGGATCTTAGTTTACTGAAAAAAAGCAAGAACAGTATACATTTTAGTGCAATGGATAAAGATATAAATGGATAAAGATAAAAATAATGACTATTGCAGTATCGCATCCTAGTTGCAAAGTAAAGGTATACAAAAAACGAATGTCTGTGAAGCAATTTTGATTTCCATTGCATTTGCAAAACTGCACAACTGATCAGCTGTCTATGAGAAAAGAAACTGACAAGAAAATAACCTCGTGTAGTTAAAATTATAAGTCTGCACTAGCGCAGTCAAACTACAATGAACAATGCCAACTAAACTAAGATTAAATATTCATGTTTCCATACACGAAATAAAGTATGTGCAAAGTTTCTGGCCATAACTTTTCTCACAATCTTGCAGTTTGGGGGCCACGTTTGTGATTATGCACATTTTGCCTAATTATGCAAAAAATGTTGTTAAAGCAGAAAGTTATACATGCACATAATCGCATAAATCCATGATCCCTGTCATACACTAACCTCTGTTTTATCTTGTTGGATTATGGATATTTTGTCTAATTATGCAAAAAAGACCATCAGCTAAAAATTGAGGTGTTCACGCTAAGTTAATATACAAATGCCAAATTGTCTATCTGGATCGCATAACGATAGTTCAGTAGCGCCACCTTGTGAATGATATGGACTTGTGTTGCAGCCAAAAATTGACAAAGAAATCCATAAAACCCTCTATTTTAGCGTTCAAGGTCGGTCAAGGTCACTGAATTCAGCGGCAATCGAGAGCCAGTGTATGACTTCCTATTAGTGATTAATAATAACCTAGGCCCTATCTCGCACCATTACTGAGATTTATGTAAAAAAACTGTTCAGTTTATATACAGTGTAAGGGTGACATCGTAGTTGTAGATATAAAACAGCACAAATCACAATTTTAAAATTCAAACATCACCATTACACAGTCAGCAAAGTTCTTCTGACATTGTGTAATGGTGATGTTTGAATTTTTAAATTGTGATTTGTGCTGTTTTATAT
>Ga0209367_1011874_pt1 | contig 11482 bp, 7 predicted proteins | sample WorMetLIZISLAND2_FD_187412 | JGI IMG/M metagenome (GOLD analysis project Ga0209367, IMG submission 187412) | Marine gutless worms symbiont microbial communities from Max Planck institute for Marine Microbiology, Germany - Olavius geniculatus... ... | reverse complement strand
CTCTCAAAGGACAGGATTCGGCTTTCGCAGCGTTTTGTAACTGTCCATGTTTCACAACCGTACAGCATTGTACTGAACACACATGTCTTCAGGATGCTGAGCTTTGTTTCCAGAGTGATCGCCTTATTTGCCAATTTTGATCTGAGAGTCAATGTGCTGCTGAATAATATCAACTGTAAAACTTCAAAAATTTGTCATCAAAGATGCGCTGAAAGCAGTAGTTGCTTTTGCGCGTAAAAACGGACAGGCTATCAAGTCTTCAAACAACCAACAATAGGCTTTAACCCAATCTAAGCAAAACTACAAGTTCAACCGAAAACTATCTACAGTCAATCCTTAGACTTCGTCGACCTTTCCTTCTATAACTAAGCTTAGGCCTTACGTCTACTACTAAACTGCCTAAATCGTTTAACACCTAAACACAACATGCAGTCCTAGCTGACTATACACGTCTGACTCGTGCAACATCTAAGAGACGAGTGAAGTGTTGTTAACCCTGTACCGCATGGACTATTAAATATGGCCCATAAAATTTATTTAACAGATTAACTATCTTTACTGTGATTAAAAATGTGGAAATTATCACTTTATTGCCCAAAATTTAGTCAGTTAAGAGAATAAAAAAACTGTGCCGCGCGGCGTCACCATGCGGAACTCAGCAAACTATCGATGATGACCATCTGTGTGCCGTCTGGCATTACTGCGCATTGCAAATCCTGCTGAATCTTTATTTACATCGCCGTTCTCGTAAACACTGTTGCCAATTTTGATCCGAGAGTCAAGTATTACAAAGGAATGAAACAACTTTTAGGCTATTGTAAGCCTAAATCGAAATGAAATTCGTCACGTAGCTGTTGAAATGGCAAAAAAAGCAGAAACTTACTACATTGTCACTTGTCGGGAGATTTGTTGATTTTGTAAGTCACGCTAATCACAACAGAATACCATCGGTTGCAGACTGATGAATTTATCACACAAGAAACAAGAAAACCCAGCTGTCGCTAGAAAAGGACGCGCTGCAGCCAGCCTATGCAGTTTTCGTTGCAGTAGGCTACTGACCATCATCTCGCGACTCTGTGACAACTGCCACTAAATCGTGACTCCCTACTGTCAACAGCGGCTGAAGTACTGAGGTTACATGTTGCTGTGTAGTCAATTGTTGAGTTGCTGTTGACACACGCCAGTATTGTAATCATCAAAGCGGCGACTAAGCTGTGTGGAGCACCGCCGACACAGAGCAGCACGGTGATTTTGATTAGGCTTACAGCGTCGCCATTAACTCGCCATGTGATGTTGAGACTGGCGGAATGTCAGCCGGCTATTACATCATCCTTCCTCGGCATGCAATCTCCACATAATTGCTGTTGCTTGCCACGCGCCCGGCTGCTCATGTTGGCACTGATGATAACGATGACCATGATGATTGGGTAAGATGCGGAAAATTACTAACTGCGCGCAGTCGCAGCCTGTTTGCGTTCGAAACCGATCATGTACAACATCCGGCCTTTTTATTAGCATTCCGCATGCTAAGTAGAGAGAGCCGGGATTTTTGGCGCTTTGCTTTGCTTTTCTCATGTCGGACCTCTTTAGCAGTTCTTAGTGAATTGATCAACTAAACTCTCGCCAGTTTATATTTTGACAGTTCAAACAACTCTAAGCGTTAAAAATTACATTTTGCAGTCCGCACCTCTCCAGTCTTTAAAGCTCGTGAGCCTGATTTGTGAGCCAACACCAAACCCATCATGGTTTTGAACTTTTTATAGGACATACTTTAGCATCTAGTCGAATTATGCACTTTTCTTACCATATACTTTCAAAAGTTTCAGCTACTGGCAGCATGCAGCAGCTCGGGATGGAGATCTCCTCAGCCTGGTTGCTCTTCCAGAGTCTAGCGTTGCATAACTTGATTAGTAAAGGTCGAGCTGTAGTCTTGGTTGTCGTCGATCGTCTGACCGTCCTTCTGTCCGTCTGTAGGGCGTATAAGGGAAGGTTTTACATAAATAGTTAGCCATGGGTGCAAAATTTCAGCCATCTACTCCAAGAACAACATTTGCAAATTAATTGAGGGTTGTATGGACGGGGGGTGTGCATTTTCCAACAGAAAAAATGGCCGTATCTCGGAAACGGTGAGAGATACGACCTAGGTTACTATTAATCACTAATAGGAAGTGGTATACGCCTTTCAGATTAAATGTAAATCATTTATTTTGGATGACCTTGAAGGCTGTTACTCGCTATTGTGGCTAAACAGTGTGAGATAGGGCGTAGGTCAATGTTTGAATTGTAAAAAAAATTAGCTGGGGGTTGAACTTTTCGACGGTCAAAGACCGACCAAATTATGATGTAAAGCGTAATATAAGCTGACCCCCAGTACATAATTTGACAGTGTGTTGGGGGTTGAGAACACAGTTGGGGGTTCAATCCCTCCAACCCCCCCTCGGCAATTTAAACACTTCCTTAGGTTGCTATTGATCACTAATAAGAAGTCGCATATTGGCTTTCAAATGACATGAAAATCATTCACCTCGAATGACCTTGAAGATCAGTACTGCAGCAGGAACTGTATAAGTTGTAGCGTATGCGTGTAATGCCATGCATAGCATTGGACAGAGTATAAAATCACCTTTGTGTCCGTCTGTCCGTGCGTGCGTGCGTGTAGGCGTGTGTGGTAGTGTGTATAGAAAACGTTTGACGACGAGGGGGTCGACTACCTCGTGTCGTTGACCTCGATGAAGAATTGAGTAGTCGCCAAGAGGATTGGCCAAAGCTTGAAAACCGGCACCGGTCAGCATTATGCTATTTTATTGATCTCATTGCAAACATGAACAGCGTGATCGTGTTGTTTTTTAAATCTATGTGTGACCCGAAAAGTATCATCCATTGTTAGGTGCATTATATTTGCAACTTGTTTTCGCATGCATATGCAAACATTAGAGTTGTAAAAACTGTTATGTTTGGTCCATTATCAGATGCGTATAAACAGACGAAATAATTTTAATATTTGCTAGTCTTATTATTTACTCTGGCCTGTCGTTATGTACTTACTTATGTTATACGAGAGCATATAATATATTATTTGCTGCAGGTCTTCATCGCGAAATCAGGCGCTGCGAATAGTATAGGCTAGGCCAATTATTTTCTGCAGATTGGCGTAGTGACGCTGAGGCAGTGGACGCGACAGTGGAGAAGAGGGTCGGCACAGAGGAGAAAGCAACTTACAATCAGCTGAAAAAAGCCGCTGCTGGGGCCTGTAAAAGTTGCGACGATATTTCTGCGGATAGTGTAAATAGGAACGAAGATGAAGTTACTCAAAAACAAATCAGGAAAAATAAGGAAAACCGCATGCGACTTTGCGCTAAGTTAGGTGCACAGCTGTGCAGTCTAAAGAATCAGTATATAAAAGAAAGATGTGGCAAATGCTTTCTGAGCCAAGATACATACTCGGTTATAAATTGTCAAAAATGCATTAAACTTAATAAGATTCAACTTTTTTATGACCGAATGAAAGAACTTACGATTTATGAAAAATACTGTGTTCGTTTCTTAATTTCTTTCAGCCGCCTGTGTGTGTGTTATATCAAAATTATTATACCCATGTTCGACGTATGATCTGAAAAACTACATTTCACAGATTAAAGAAATGATGCAGGCGGAGGCGGACTTTTAGAAAGCTGAATGAACTAATGTGCGTTAAGTATTTGACAATGAATATATGTATGTTGTGATGCGTGTCATTTTTTGTGCCTTATAATTTTTTTCCTTTATAAATAAGAGTGTAACTTATCTTACGAGTATTACTTATCTTACGTAGAAAGTTAAATGATCTAGAGTGGAAACTTATGAAACTTCACAAAGTAGAAAACGTCAGAAAACACAAAATAAAGTATGTTCAATGAAGCAAAAGCTGAAGAAACCAGCCTTCAGTTATTCAGATGTAGCAGCAAAACATGCAGCAAAAAGCGCAACGTTTGCAGGCTAAACAATAGCAAGATACCGATGAAGTTCACAGGGTTGCGAAATTATTTAAAAGTAAGGAAAATAGCTATAGAATAGAAAAAAATCGTGAATAAAATTTTATAAAATTCAGTTCAACAAGACCACATTGGATCGCTAATACGTTTGTCACTGGCACGCCCGACGAAGGAGGGAGGGGGTTAGGGGGTAATAAACATATTTTATTCAGAAACCCCATGTTTATATCTGTTGCCAATACATTTATGGGGTCTAAAACCAACCATACGTGTCTGTTCAATACATTTACTTCATGTTTGCTTCATCGTGTAAACACCCTATTATGCACTGTGTAGAAAGTGCTGAAGACTGCACTAGGCTTGTAACGAGTAACGACTAGGCGATAAAACGCGTCATCAACAAGTTGCGCTGTTGGAACGAAGGAGTGGACTGGCACATTAGGGCCGAGTTGATCTGCGCGAGAAGCTAAAATGCTCGACGACCGATTATCTGCTCGGCCCGGCTCATAAAGGCCGCATTAAACCGCCAGCTCGTTGCTAATTGGACATAAAACGCGCTCGACGGACGCAAATCGGCCAAGGGACACCGAGAGGCTGGAGACTGGGAACAATGTCTTGACCGGTGGCCGTGTCGCTGGGCAGGGATTGTCTCGTGCCACCCACCCGGTAAAGTACTGCGCACACTCTGACCACCCACCCGGCCGCCGGGCACCGGTCGTGTCACTGCCATAGACCGGTGCACTAATCATTGGCAAATAATAGGCGAACCGACGTGCTGGCCAGTCGTTCCGTGAAAACTATCATTAACCTACAGAGATCACTCTCCCCCACACATAGGCCTAGGCTTACATACACACGCTATGCGCATGTGTCTTAAGAGTTTACGCTATATTGCCACATTATAAACAAGCCCGCTGGCTCTGAAACGCGGACGCGATCCGGGTCACGATCCGTATCCAGGGTTTTTAAGAAAATAATTTTTAATTTGCTACTGCTGGCGGAGAGGAAGTTTAATCAATCTAGGTGCTTTCTAGTAAATTACTAAATGTACTTGAATTAAAACAACGATGTCAACAGCTGTCAAATTAGGTTACTGATTTAGGCCTACCTTACTAGAGGGTTCCTAACTAGACCCTAATAGTCAATCCGTGAAAAGTAGGCCTAGTTAAAGTAATTGTTAACCATTTTTGTCTGCCTCTATAATCGCCTATTTCTAGACATATTAAGTCAGTCACCTCATTTTAGTTTTGCCAAAGAACAATACCAAATTAGGCATGAATAAGTAAGTAACTAAGTAAGTAATCCTTAATTTTTTAACGGTCGAACGCCAGTGGCAGAAAAACATAAAAAGACAACACTGAAAATTGCAAAGTTTAAAAATAAGAAAAAAACAAAAAGTTACATTACTAATGCACTGATAAGCAAATGGTGAAAGGGCAAAACACACAAACCAACCAAAGCGGACGACGCTGAAACGGAGCTCGGACACTGCAGACTGAGTCACGTTTGTGTATAGGTCTAAACGTGAAATCATTTCGGCTGCTGCACGACGTCTGTTTGTGGACGCGCTTTTCGTTGTCGGACGGTCACTGGCGATTACGTGTCATTACAAGAAACTACTGTCAGCATGCACTTGTCACAGACGTCACATCAGAATAATAATTATAGTGCCACGCGTGAGTTAGTTGGGCAGATAGTTGACAGCGATGATGACGGATGACGTCGACTCGGCGTGCAGTCTGCTGCTGCTGCTGCTGCCAGGGTCGGCGCTACGGGGGACCTAAGGGGCACGTGCCCCCGTCGGGGAATTTTGGGTATTTTTGTCGGGGACAGAGTGACAGACCACGACGAAAAAAACTACGGGATGAGCAGGCAGGATTCAAAAGAGGGCGTTCATGCACTGAACAAATATTCACCCTGCGCAACATCATTAAATAGAGCCTAGAGCATCAACAAGACCTCATCATTAACTTCATCGATTTCAAAATGGCATTAGACAGTGTACACATGCCATCCTTGTGGAAAATTCTGACATACTATGGCATTCCTGATCGGTTCACTAACATCCTCAAAGCACAGTATGACAACTCCAGCTGCTGCGTCAAGACTGCAAGTGGGTACACAGAATTCTTTGAGAATTGTCTCAGGGGTTCGACAAGGCTGCATCCTTTCACCATTCCTCTTCATCATTATAGTCATGGACTTCGTCATGCGCAGAACTATGGACAAGTCGGAATACGGCATTGTCTGGCAGAAGTGGAATCGCTTAACAAATTTGGACTTCGCTGACGACATAGCGATAGTGGCGGAGGAAGAGAACGTATGCCAAGAGAGAGATGACTACCAAGCTCGAGGAACAAAGTGCCCAAGTTGGACTGAATATAAGCCGGGAAAAAAACGAAGGCCATGGGAATCACCCAGCGCTCATCACCACAGCCAATAGCCGTTGCACCCTGTGGGAACATAGAATATGTAGAAAGATTCATCTATCTGGGAAGTGTAATATCTAGCGATGGAGATGTTGAAGCAGATATCAACACTCGACTGGCCAAAGCAGCAGCAGTCTTCCGACGACTTGACAACGTGTGGCGATCCAGCACGCTTAGCCTCAAGATTAAACTGGACCTCTCCACCCCCCTCATCGTCTCTACAGTCATATACGCCAGCGAGACTTGGAAGAGTACAGCTAGAATATGTCAGCAGCTGGATGTCTTTTACCAGCGCAACTTTCGGAAGATTCTGGGCATTACATATGGAAAAGGACCACGTGACTAACATGGAGGTGCTAAGCTGGACTGGGCAGCGAAGATTACAGGACATTGTAGCAGAGAGACGACTTCGGAAGGCAGGCCGTATCATCAGGATGACACCTGGACGACCAGCCAATCACGCCATGTCATGGACCCCTCGTGGTAGTGGCAGACGACGAGGTCGTCCAACGAAGATTTGGCGGTCTACATTTAAAGAAGATCTGGTGGACCGAGGAGTCGATTGGAACAGCGTCCGGGCTGTGGCTACAAACAGAAGCAGATGGCGAACTCTTGCTGCCCATTGTCCTGTGAAGGACCGGAGGATCTAAGCGCTAAGTAACTATATATCAAGCATCTGCTGCCAAATGTTATAACAAATCAATCAATCGAATCAATCAATTATTAGTGATTAATAGCAATTTTGGCTCTATCTCTCACAGTTTCTGAGAAACGACGTACCGTTTAGCGACAATAGCGCGTACAGACCTTCAAAATCATCCAAGGTCGATGATTTTTATCTTATCTGAAAAGGTTATGTGACGTCTTATTAGTCATCTGTAGCAACCTGAGCTCTATCTCTCACCGTTTCCAAGTTGCGGCTAGTTATCGATTGAAGAACGCACATTTTTCGTGTTTCTTTTCTTCTGTTTAACCCTAAATTTGAAAATGTTCCTTTAACACCGCATTACGGAAATTTTGCATGTTTAGTTTTATGACACAGGGCTAATAATTCGATTAAAAAGTTTTCCTGTACGACCTACCGTTTAGATGACCTTGCGAAGGTCACTGAAAATTCGGTCGGCCATTCTAGCGACAGCTGGGCTTCTTTTACAGTGTCTTGCTTTGCGCTGACTGAAGTCATTTGATCCGATGTCGATTACTGTTTCCTATACTCAATTGTCTCGATCTTGTCCCGCCGTTTACTGGAGAAATGCACCACACGCGTAGTTAACGGTGTAACGCTACAGTCAGCGGTGGTTGCATGTGCAATTGTGCATAGGCCTATCGTCCGCAGTCCGCACAAAAAGGCGTCTGCTTCATCGGATATCCGTGTAGGCCTATCGGATTTTACACTGACAGTATTCGATACGCCTAGTATATAGGCCACCAATGCCAATTTAATTAAGCCTAATCAAACATTATTTATTAATTATACCAAATGCAGTAAGCTAAAACAACAACAACAACAACGTTGTTCTAACGCGTTTTTTACTATATTCATAATTAATAAACTGCCAATGCATAAACCGCATAACAAAAATAGTTTCTCAGTGTGATTAGACTATTAAGCCTATGACTATTAAAACGTTAAACGTCCAAAACAAAAAGGTGGAGGCGAAACGTTCAGGTGGCGAAACGTCCTAAAGGTGAAACGTCTTGAGTACGAAACGTTTTGAAAGCGAAACGTCCAGGCGAGGGGCGAAACGCCCTGGGGGCGTAACGTCATAGTGGCGAAACGTCCTGATACCGTGGCTAATAGTAAACTGTACTGTCAACTGGTGGCATGACAACATTAATGGTTGAACGTGTCCAGTGTCCACCTACATATTAAGAAACATATTAGTGTTATTGTAGTGTATTTTATTCAATAGTATATCTTCAATCTTCATATTTCCGGCAAAATAACAAGAAATTTGAGCTAATGCTCACGAGACGCGCGAAAGCCTATAGCAGTTCCGGTTCACTATATTAGCTGAAAATTGGGGTGTTCACGCTAAGTTAATATACAAATACCAAATTCTCGATCTGGATCGCATAAAGATAGTTCCGTGCAGCCGACGGTAAAAATTTGGTAATCCTAGCTTGCACCGCTTTTGACCAATCCACCCGTGTGACGGACGGACGGACAGACAGACAGACGTTTAGAACAACACGAAGAATCGACAGCAAACTAGTCAAAACGCTCACAATGTTAGTGTCAATAGCAGACGTCCACTAATAAACAATATCAAACAGTACAAGAAATATTTTAGATTGTGACTAATCTAGTGTACTTCTCGCGCGCATTATTTTCTTTTGTATTCTTTTAACTGTTTTAGTTCTTTTTTCACACCGCAAATAGGGGTGCCGACAGCATCATCTCGCCGACATCATCAACCGTGCAACTGACATCATCACGTCACGTGACCATTCGATTCCCGGTGGTTGACTTCCCATCGGTGGTCCATAGTGACCATGCGTCTATCTAGCACAGTTACGGAGATATGGCGTTTCAAAGGTGATATTATTCAACAGCACATTGACAGTTAGACGATGTGATGGTGAGTGATATCACCTTTTTATGAATTTTGCTGTTTTCGATGTGTTACTCATTGCAAGTCTATAAACTGATGTTTTGTACATTTATTACTGATAATATCTATCAAGCAAAACGTTGACGGCTAACTGTAACAGCGACGTTCTCTCCACGGCTGTCCGAGTGACCGCATACTAATTGTAGGAAAGAAACATTTTGGAAAGAAATTTTGAAAGGAACTTTAAGGCATAAATTAGGGGAAAAATCTAACTTAAAACAACTGACAGAAAATAGCAATTTGATAAGTAAGTAAATTTGTGACAAAACAATTTCCGAAAAGATAAAGTAAAATAATTTGATAGAACAAATCCGAAACCGCTATCTTTCGCATATTACCCTTCTATTGCTAGTTGTCGTTAGTTGTCGGGATCGGTAGATTTTGTTGCGGTTGTCGTCTGCACTGTTGCGGCATCGTGATCTAACTCGGTTGCTCGGTCTTCAGCAAGTTGTGATCCGTGCTCGTTATTACATCAGAGTCACCGACGCTCTGCTATCATCCAGTCACAGCAAACTTCGCCACGCTGCTACTATGACACGCCAGGGACCAGCTTTGACAATCATTGTACACTGATCTAACGTTCTGGCACTCAGCAAGGTCGCGAGCTGCGTGGCCAAGGTCAAGCTAAGCTGCCGAGACCAAGATCATCATCGTGGTTTTCGGTTTTGAGGCCAAATGAGACCTAAATGGAACGGTAATATGTAAACTGAAATGATCCTAGAGACCAGTGGAGAAGCATCTTTTTTATGTAATCAGCCATTCAGGTCAACTCAGCCTCGCCTTCTCTACGTGGCATAATGTTGTTATTACTCTCCTATTCTAATAATTCTCTCGCAGTTTTATGCTCAGTATTGTAAAACGAATGAGTAACATTGTTGCATATATTATACATGAAGTATTCTTTTTTCTGATCATCTACCGTACATCCAGCTTGCTCTCTGGTTATTTCACGGCCCTGCCTGTGACGTCACAGCCCAGAACAGGTGCGTGTTCCAGTGACGTCACACGGCTCAGCGTCGCCCCGAGACCAGAACCTCAGCGCATTGCGGCTTCTAACGAGTTCATCGGCGCTCACTAAACGACTGAGCGACCGCGCGAGCGTGTAGGTCACAGAACAGAACGAGTTTATCGTTCAATGCAGCAAGCAGATCGTCGCATGATCTTAGCAGCAAGTAGTGCTGCCAATAGACGTCATTAGTTCTGGTAGCTAGCGACTGTCTGTCTGCGTGTTTGCCTGCTGCGACGTCGAGCTACTTCGATCGAAAATTAAACCGGCTGACAGACAGACGGCGACCGGGCTCGATAGCAGCTGTGCACAACACACATTCAATTTGTGACTCAATTCCAGCTGGATAGGCCTACATGTAGATACTGCAAAACGAGCTCGATCGTTTGTCTTACCTTCTAACGCTTAGTCTGATGTCGTCGTCGCCGAGGAGGAAACTGAAAAGGCATGAAATGAAAATGTGGCACAAATCTGCACCACCGGGTGGAAAATGCGGAAACTGAAAAACAGTGACGTTCTGTTAATAGACTGGACTGACAACCAACGAGTTGTGTGCTCCCAGTCACTGCTTGCTTTGCGAACACTACGACAACATGGTTTACCTGACGATGCTTTACGTTAAGTGTTCCAGGCGATAGTCATCAACCGATTGAGTTACGCCTCTCCAGCTTGGTGGGGATTCACCTCAGCAGACGATAGAAATCACTTGGAAGTTGGAAGCATTTGTACGAAGGTCGGTAAAACTCGGTTACCGAGCTAACAGTTCAGCAACCTTCGCCAGTATCTGTGATGATGCGGACAACAAACTTTTTCACAGATTACAGGTAACAGTCAGCACCTGCTACATCCACTCCTTCCTCCTAAACGTGAGCAGCACTATAGTCTTTGTGACCGAAGTCACAACTTTCAACTTCCTGATCGTACATCAGTCACAAATGACAAAAACTTTATTATATGAATGCTATATAATGACAATTTGTATTAGCTCGACTACAGGGTGCGGCAGAAAAAAGTGGACCCCTAAATTTTTTCGCTGTTTTCTCAGCAACCGTTTGGGATTTTAATACGAAATTTTACAGCTTTATTTACTGAAACCTTCTACATCTAACAGTCAAGTAAAATGTGATTCTGTTGAAAAACGACGAAGTTATAGATTTTTTAACATGACCGCCTACCAATTTTTTGGCATTCAAAAATAATCATGCTAAAAATGCTATTTAATTTTCAAAAAAAACTGGTTACACGTTACTGCCGATGACGTCACAGTGACGTTTTGATAAACAGCAATTTGTATTGTTTATAAATTATCACTAAACTACCATTCCTTTAAAGCAATTGCCGTCTGCGCACTGGATTCATCTTCCAGCAGGACGGCGCGTCGGGCTCGTCAGCACACACAGCGCACAACGCCGCGCAGCGCACAAAACTGGTTGCGGGCCAGCTGTCCAGATATCATCACAA
>Ga0209367_1011873_pt1 | contig 11482 bp, 11 predicted proteins | sample WorMetLIZISLAND2_FD_187412 | JGI IMG/M metagenome (GOLD analysis project Ga0209367, IMG submission 187412) | Marine gutless worms symbiont microbial communities from Max Planck institute for Marine Microbiology, Germany - Olavius geniculatus... ... | reverse complement strand
TCACTTAATCTTTCTGGAACTTATTTTGAGTTTCTAGCACCTGTGGCAAGAATATCTGTGTTCTCCCGGCAAGTTCTGAATAGTTTAGGCCTACGTAAAACCCCGTCGAATGTTTCACATTACGACACGAATTTCGCACGATACATATCGAAAATTATCGATATAGGCCTACTGAAAATCTGGTATAGCGCGGTAGCGGTGTGACGTCGGCCAGTCATCGGCGTGCCGCTAATCGGTATGCCACCTGCTGACCGCTAGCGGTCCAACTGCCGAATGGCTATAGCGGTCCGATCTCGGCATGCCGACAGCGGTCCGCTGACGTGTTGTTTGCTGGGATTGGCTAGTGGCTATGCCGATCATGACATTGCTGCCAGACTGGGTTAACCCGTCGTTTTTAATTTTTGACATTTGCAGCTCGGGGGTGGGGGGCGAATACCCCGGCCAGCTACGCCGCTAAATTTGCAGATCGGCCATTTTCGGTTAACCGGTTACAAACCGGTTAGTAGTTTCGGTTAACCGGTTTTGAAATTAACCGAAAAGCGCATCCCTACTGCTTATTGCTTCAGCCAGCGCCGGTGCGCAAAGTTTGGGCAGCCGCGCATGCGCAGCCAATCACAGCCCACACCGCGCACCTGAGCGCACAGGTAAATTTGTTATTGTTTACAAACGGTGTTTAAAAGCCGTTTCGATCAACTCTGTTTATGAAGTAGTTACACAAGTTTAACACGCGTGGTTTGGTTAGGCTGTTGCTATGTAGCAGCGGAATTAGCTGGGAATCAAACCGTGCTAAAAGCTTAAGTCATAGAGATGAAAACAGCCTACATTATGCACTCCACTCTTGAGTAGGATACTGTGATTCACGGTATTGCGATCTTCGAATTTTCAATTAAATCGTTATCCGCTTATTCACAATTTCGTTTGTCCGAGCTGTTGTTAAAGGCCCTGAGTTGATTCCGATCAAATTTCATTTGTTATGCGAACACTTAACTAAATTTAAGTTTACTTGAGTTTCAGTCAATATGATATGTAGCCTATAGGCTACAGCATTTTCATATTTTCGTTGGGGACCTTGTCTTACTTAAATCTGCACATAAAACATAACGTACGATTGCTTGAAAACTGTATAAACTTTGGTTTATTTTGTTTTATAATGTTACATGACGTTTAGGAGGTTTTTAAAGTAAAGCCTTAAGTGTGCCATTTAATGATCAAATTTTGCAAATTTTCCGCTGACTGTACCAGTGAAAAAGTGTGCCAGTATTTAATACGGTTTTGGAAAAAGCTCTTGACTTAGTGCGCTACACAAATACCTGTGTTCTGAATTCACTCATGTTTAACACTGTTTATAGAATTTTGCTGGTTATATCATGAACTAAATTAACTAAAACATGGTCTGGAGTTTTCAGCAATTAGTTGACGTTCGACCATCTACTGAAGAAGAGTACTGTAAGAATGTTGTTGTTTTCTTTTACAGGTTATTGAGGCAAGAGGAAGGATAGGCTTAAGATTGAAACCGAAATTATCAGTTAAAAGTTTGAGACATGAAGTTGTTGCGGTTACTGCTGCTGACTTGCTGTACATACTGCATACTGCATCACTGCAGTGCCTTTGAGATGCCAAGGTTTGATGACATTATACAAACATTCAGCAATTTATTTCGGAAAGTCAGGTCATCTGCAGACATTTCTATGGAGGAATTGACATCAGAAGATGTAGCACAGAGTCGATCAAAAAGACAGACTACAAACATTGGCGATGAAAGCCCACATCCGTATGAAATACGAGCTTCAAGGTTAAGACCCATTGTCTATTTAATCTATACAAGTGTATTCCATGTTATTAATGCACATAAATGTTGTCAGTATCAAAATATTTAGTGTCAGTGCCATGTGATTTTCCGTTGATGATTTTAGTATCTGCCAAGTGGTTTGTTAAGTATTTTATATTTTGTAAGCTGTTGCTGATGCTGCACATGAAGTATTGAGACAAAGATGGCATCTCGCCTTTGAAAAAATACAAGAATTATTCTCTTTCGGACCTGGCATAGAATGAAGCAACTGTGGATAAATGGAGCAGTTGAAAGAAAAACGGAATGCATGTATTAAGCCTAGTTTTTTCACAAAAGCTTATAATTTAGCATCATGTGAAATTAAAAGACAGTTTATAATCTTCTATGAAATGTTACGGCTGACTATGCAATTTTATTTTGTTGTAGTTTACCTTTGCGGGGCTCCAAAATCAACACTCGGTACATGCCGACGATTGGCAATGGCTACATCGGCACTACAATATATGACAACGCCATCTTCCTGAACGGCATCTATGAAGGCGAAGGATGTCAGTCGATCTTTGCTGTTGTTGCTGCAGTTAATCTTAAATTAGTCGATAGAATTATTGTGGTGCAGCTTTTGTTGTCCCAGTAATGCAATTATGAAACCGATTGATATCGTCAGTAGGTGACAATATATTGAAATGTTAATTGCACATGTTTTCTCATTCTCCATCCCAACAGGCTGCATCATAAGTCTTGCTCGTCTATGCATTCGTCTGTTCAGGTCTATTTGTCTATCATATGCGGGCTTCTAACTCACAAGAAACCCAGCTGTCGCTAGGATAGCCGGCCGTTTAGGTTGTCAGTGACCTTCAAGGTCATCCAAGGTCGATGTTTTTAATTTTATTTCCTCTTGGTGATTAATGGTAACCTTGGCCGTATCTCTCACCGTTTCTGAGATATAGCCATTTTCTGTTGAAAAGCGCACATGTTTCCTACTCCCGTTCCGTTCAACCCCGAATTTGAAAATGCTTCCCTTGCACTAGATTGCTAAAATTTTGCGTGTATAGGTTTATGACATAGGGCTAATTAAACGTGTAAAAGTTCCCCTTTACAATCTACCGTTTAGTCCAATACATCTGTGACAAACGACAGACAGACGGACAGACGACAACCGTACACTCAGCATGTTCGGAGTTGAGGGGGGAGGGTAACGTCGACCTCAAACAAAAAAGCAGGTACAAGACATCGGTGCTAAGTTTCGATGCGAGGTAGCTAGATATACCAAAGTCAAAAAATCAGAATGCTCCTCCCAAAAAAATGGGGGAGGGGGTAGGGTGTTACCCAAACTGCAGAGGGGGAATTGACAACAGAATATCGTGTGAAAAATTCATGAAGATTCGTCCAGTCGAACTTTAGTTGCATGCCGGCGAAGTTCGAAGACTGTGCAATAGCGGGGCAAATTGGACTTTTCGCCATTTTGAACCGAATGCCAAATTTGACTGGAATTAGGTACAAAGCTGAAACTTGGCATTTTTTCTTGACTGAACCATTGTGTATAAGAGTGCGGAAAATGGGCCCGACGGCATTGTAACTGAGGTCGCTGAGTGGCGCCAAAGTAGACATTTCGTGCCAAAATTGGCCGCCTTGACAGGTGGTTGGGGTCCCGAAAATGCACGGCGTAGAAGCACATTTTCTAGACATACCACATCAAAAAAATCATCTGAGACATAATTATTTGTTGAAATTTTTTTTGGCTATAAAGGTCACATGACTGGACTTGGTTTATTCTTGTGACAAACTGGTCAAAAAGAGGGTTTTTGGCTCTAGCCCATAAACGGTGACCCCTAGGGAAAAAGTGTTGGGGACAAACATTGTTTATTTTAGCCTGACTTATCATCTGGCATCAACGTCTGGACCCTAAGTTTACAACTGAGTTCACCAGATGGCGCTAAATTGTCAAAATTCAAAATATTACCTACTGTGGGTCACTTTATGGGCTCAGAACCCCCGATGTATTTTAATTACCCCATAAATCTATACGTCGTTGGAAAAAGCTATGAATATTTCCTCATGTGTTAAAATATCATTTCGTCAATCTTTTACTTATTTCAAGAAAAACAGGTTTGAATATTGTTGAGCAAAAAGTAAAAACATGACAAAAATTTTGACCCCCCAAAAATTTAAAGGTGTTGGGGTTGTACGGTAGGTATTTCGATTGAATGTGGTAAAGATCCTAAACATTGGTCCATATACACATGTAGAACTTTTTGGGCCATCCCTTGAATTAATGACAATTTTTGAAAATTTGGTCAAAACTGGCCAAAAATAGGGTGGGTCAGTTTGAGGGCTTAAAATACCCAGATATGTTTTGACCACTTCACACTTTTGTACTTCACTGCAAACTACTAATAACTCTCTATTTTTTTGTTAAATTTCGACTCGTCAAAAATGTTTCTATTTTAAGAACCACTGGTTTAAATTTTGTGAAGCCAAAAAATGAAAAAATGATGAAAAATTTTGACCCTTCAAAATTTTTAGGGGGGAGGGTCAGGGTCGGTATTTTGGTCAAATATGATAGCGACCATAAACTTTGACCCACATTCACACCTAGAATTTTCTGGGCCATCCTTAGAATTAACTACGATTTTTGAAACCTTTTGTCAAACATCGTAAAATAATTGGGTTACATTTGGGGGGGCTATTTATTAGAAATGGACCTAATTTTAAAAATTTTTACCCCCGCATTGACGTTACTGATCTATAGCTAACAACATGGCGCAAAAAGTGGATTGATATCACCTACAGTTTCTGAGATCTGCTGCACGGCGCATTTGACCCCTACAAAAGGGAAAATTATTTAAACATTTTCCCCACCCCACATTAAGGGTCTGAAATTTTACTTGTGTATGGGCCCGGTAGTGCCCCATATCTGTGAGAGAAATCTTCATGCCCTCATTTCCCTTAATGGGGGAGATATAAGGCATTAAAAATTTTTTTTGCCCTCTTTCCTTCACAGCCATTGACCTCCCCTACAATCCCTGAAAATTTGGTGAATGTAGGATCCTTTTTGCTAGACGAAAAAACACTGGCTGAGCGGATGGCAGGTCTATGCGTTGTAAATTGCTTATAAAACGGAGTCTTTGTATTCTGTTGGATACTTCTTCACCAATAGCTCGACCGTTACTTAAGTACGGTCGGCTAAAAAACCAAAAGGTGCAGACAGTTAGAGCTGGTGAAAAGTGAAAACGGTTTTCAGGCGTAACCAGTTTGCCAATTTTTAGTTCAAACAGCAGCCGTGCATTATGTCGGCACTGGGCCAACATAGTTTTTTTAGTTATCAGTAGAACTACTGCCGAGTGATTAGATAGAAATACATGCACCCACATAGACGTTTGGTGAGGTGAGGAGTTAATCTTCACAAACACCAAGCTGAACTGTTTAACATTTTTCCAAATATCAAATCGAATTGTTTTACAACTTTTTGCAGCGCAGGTTGATCAGTTATAACTTGTAACTAGGCCTTCAGTCACGATATGATGTCTCTGGTAATAAGAGTGCCGTAAGAGAGCAACCACCAACTGACACGTGAATGTGCAGTAACAGTTTGACTTAATGAGATAAATATGTGGACCCTATTTATTGTTGCAGCCGAGTCACACCGAGCCAGTATACCCGCAGTGCTGATGGGTCGTATCTCTGTCAGTAATCCGGAGATTGACAGGCGGGCATCAAGGAAGTATACGCTTAATGCCCTGGAAGGTGCATGACTGTTTTTTTGCATCTAGCTTATTTATCATGTAGTATTAATGGTCTTGTATGGGTAGGATTGATGTGTCGAAAGAACTAAACGTAGTGTTATAATTATTACAAGTTTTGTTTTTTATAGTATATGTAAGAACGCTATAGGCTTAGGCGTTGGTTGATTTCTGTCCGTCGTTGTGGAGACATAGAGTGGCACATTTTCCCCTCTCCTTTCTTTTCCTCTCTTTCCCTTTTTTCCTTCCTCCTGCTTTTCCCTTTTTGCTTTTCCCTTTACAACAATGAATTTACATTGGTAGCGCATGTGCCAGTTCAGGAAAGCATCGAGACCACAAAATCATTGAAAATATGTTACTCAAGATCGAATTAGAATGACGCATTGACAGCGAGTGGGCAGCTCTGAGTCAGGCTGTTATTGAACGTGCTTCGCTGCTTGTGGTGAGTGGCGTCAGCGTCTACGCGCTTGAATTCGTGCTGGAGGCGGACATTTTGAGCACGTGCTGTAATAGATGGAGTTATTTGAAGAAATAAATGTGGGACGTTTTTGACACAAAGTGTGTAGTGTACTCAACGCTATGGGGATGCTGCACAAAATTGTGCTGTGTGCATTATGCACTGGTCAATAATTTCATTCATCCGGGGTAGTTTAATTGCGTGCCAGCCTGCTTTGCTTGGGTTAAGGCAAAACTCCACAGTTTTTTTAGATGGTTTACTGCAAAAAAAACCATAATTTCTTTATTGACAGTGTCGTCGTTGCTGCTGCTGCAGGTTATTTCATGGAGTCGATTGACTGCGAGTTTGGCATCGCACATCACAAGATCTACATCCACCAGAAGTACATTCGTCTGTTTGTCGTCGACACCTATGCCAGGTTGAAGCCTGGCAGCAATGGAGGCCTCGTGCTCATGCTAGAATATCCATCGCTTAATTCGTCTTCGGATATGATTTTCCAGAATCCGACTTTTTACCAGGGAGGCAGCCGGTGAGCGTCGATTTTGCTCAGTTTACACACTACCGGTATACACAATGCTGTCATAGCAGTTACGAGTAGGGCAAAAGAACTTCGAGGAAGTTTAGCGAAATTGGTGAAACAGTATTTCGAGAGACTATTTGCTTTTTTACACGCGACAGCATGTAATGCTTCGCGCGTCGTAGCCATCATCGAGGTGTCTGTCCGTCTGTCCATCTGACACACTCTTGATCTGTGTCAAAACGGTGCAAGCTAGGATCACGAAATCTTTAATGTGGGCTGTAAGACGTCATTGTTTAAAAAGACAACACAAATTGTATCTGATCTATTGCGTTTCAAATTTTTATTTAAAGTGGGCAAATTTGCGACATTCAGTGAACGTCCAAAAGCCAAAAGTGTTTCAGCTTCAGGGGGCTTTGCCCCTGGATCCCGCTGGGGGCTCCGCTCCCAGACCCCCTATTATAGGGGCCTCACACTTGTATTAGGGAGGCCTGCAACTTTCTAACGCCGGTGTCGGCACTGACGCAACGGTGTTAGCATTCTCGTCCTGTAAATTTAGTAGTTCATACTTTATGTTTATTGCATTTCGAAAATTATCCGCGTGTGATCATGTTTGCTGCTGATAATGCTTATTTTTATCAGATGTGTTAAGGGTGTCAAACAGGGTTGCATCGTGAAAAAACAACGGTATCAATTGCGGCTGCAGAAGGCTTGTGGGTTTGGATTTTGCAAAGTGATCTCCCCGTTAGCTTAATTACACTTATGAAGCTCTCTACAGGTATGCCAAAGTTTTGGTGTTAAGGCCTTGACGTCTCTGTTATTAGCTGGCGTGTTATTAGGGGCGTGCGTGTGTGTTACAGTCAGGTGGCTGGTAGGACCAAGTCAGCTGAAGCCGGCGAAAACACGCAGAGTATCAATATGTTCTACACTCAGCCAATTCCTTCGATTCACGTTCAGGGAACATCGCCAGAGGTCAACAGGACGCAAGTGATGGCCGTTGATAAACAGACTTCTGACGCCAGGTTTGTGATTGGATTTGCTCGTGCAAAATTTCAGCGATCTAGTGCAAGTGAAACGTCCACAAATTTGGCGTTGAACAGAGGTGGGGTGGGGAAAACTCGTAATTTATAACCAATAAGTCATCTTGTCGCAGAAATTGTACGAGATGGAGCTAGGGTAGACAAACATTGGTCACTGATGTGATGTTGAACTGTAGGCCTATAGGTAGATCACCGCCCACACCGTAGGCAAGGGTCAGGGTTCCTATTGATCACTAACAGGGAGTCTCAGTCATAAGATCTTTCAGATAACATGAATATTATCGACTTTGGATGACCTTGCATGCTCTTTTACACCAATCATGTCTCTTTTGCAGTGAGAAAAAGGTACGAGCTATTGGGCCAAGATCTAGCGTGGCTGATTGCAGCTTTGCTATCGCCCCACAGTTTGTTGTTAAAGTAAATGCTAGAAGTAGATATCCTGTGCGGAGTATTTCACATCTGCACATAATGGACTGAATGTTTTTGTTTTTTGTATAATGCAGGTCTAGCCAGATTACAAATTCGAGACTAAACAGTAAAAATAATAACTATAGTAAACTAAAACAAAAACCAAGTTGGCTATTTATTTATTTTGATGGAGGATTGAGCTCATTTAATGTTTTCGTTTATATTGTCAGTAAAACTAAAAATTTTGACAATAATTTATTGATGGGCAAATAATCAAAAGGCTTAGTTTACATGTAGTTTGTCTGTTTATGTGACGTTTACTGTTAGCTGGTGCATTTGTTGCATGAAAACTGTCAAGCTTATAACCCGTTTACACAATGAAGCAGACGGGAAGCACACGTGTAGCTCTCATCAAGCGGGCTTGATAGAACCAAACATGAAACAGACTTAGAGCACACGTCGTGCACGTGTATTTTGAATACGTTTGCTTCATGTTTGCTTTATCATGTAAACAGGGTATTACTTACTTACGCTTTGCAGGGTGGAGTTTGATAGGGCGCAGAGTATTCTGGCACGGTCAAGTTGGGAGTTGTTCCAGGAACACGCGGAAACATGGCGCAAAACATGGGAAAATGGCCGCCTTGAGGTTATTCTACTGCACTGTCCATTTTTCTACTGACGTGATATGGCTGAATATTTATGCAGTCTCTGTTTTACATAATAATTTTTGTATTTGATTTGTATTTTTTAAAAGTTTATTTTAGCAATCTTTATTTGCGATGGTAACGTTCGTTATTTGTGTTTGTTAAAGTATTTTTTATCTATGCTGTACTGTACCGGCTGCATTATTTCAACCGTTGTTGATTACATTTTAAACCACCTTACCCACATCTCAGAGGATGTTAGCCTTTTTTGTCACGCGAGTCATTGCTCATGCTTCCACGCCATACAAAGCATCTCTCAACACCGCCCACGGATTTGGAACGACCTGCCGGATGACGTGACGTTTGCCAAGTTGTTATTCACCTTCTGTCAACGACTCACAACTTACTAAATCCTTTATCTGACCATTTCCTGGACTGCACTGCAACTGTTCTCTTTTTGGCGAATCCAGCAGTGGTTTGTATTACTTATACCACTTAACAGTTTCGGATTTATTTATGGATTAATTGGTTGATAATGTGTTTGTGGTGCACAGCTGATGGGAGGCAGTGACATGCAGCTGATGAAGGCTGTCTGGTTTGCCCAGTATTACCTGCTCTGTTCTCTTCCGTCTGAGTTCCCGTCGCTTCCGCCTCCGTACCAGGAGCCGTTCTACGGACTGGGAAGGACCGGGCTGGGAAAAGGCAAACTGGGCAGAGACTATCAGGGTCACGTGATGTGGGATAACGAGTTCTATCTGTTACCAGCCATTTTGCCATTTCACCATATCCTTGCCAAAGCCATGTTGCGTTACAGGTGATTGCTTTGTTGAGGAATAATAATAATTCTTGTATTTGCTTCTAATTAGATGCTTTAACCCACGGAATTCTTACAACCAGAAGTAAAAGTAATAATGATAACAGTAGTAGTAGTAGTTATTTTTTAAATTTTTGTCTACGGGCCGGGCTTTAATTACGCCGGGCCGGGCCGGGCTTTAATTACGCCGGGCCGAGCCGGACCGAAACGACGTTGGGCCGGGCCGGGCCATGAAATTTCGGCGATTCGGCCCGTGCAGAGCTGTATTCTGTGTTGCACCGTCACGGACCCCGTCTGCGGCGTTTGAGTCCTTGGGCCTTAGGTACGTGCCCGCCTCTCCCCACTGTTGAGTTGTCGGCCGGCCAGCCATCAGTATAGTGCTTAGCGCAGCGTGTAGTGTTTCGTGGCGCCATCTGGCAAATGACGAAAGCTTCTTTCCTAGTTACTATAATTTTCCATGTCGATGTCCTTGTTGAATGCAGGTCTGCGACAGCGCCTCAAGCGGAGGTGAATGCGCAGCTGCATGGAGGAGTTGGTTATCATTACCCGTGGCAGAGCGGCACCTCGGGCGCTGAAGTCACTCCAGAGTCCTGTCCGACAGAGAACCCACGATGTCACTGGAACCACTTCTTCGTGACTGCCGGAGTGTCGTACGCAATTCGTCTGTACTACTCTATGACACGTGATATTGACTACATGCGCAACACTATCTATGCCGGATGCGACGTGTCCCGTGACATCGCGAAGTTCCTGGCCAGTCAGGCAGTTTACAATCCGGAACACGGCCGATACGATATAAATGGTACGCCTGTTTCTGTCAGTGTAATTTTGCTTAAGTTAACTAGTGATTTGCTAAATAATTATAAATTTTGTTCTATTGTTTCTGTGTGCGTAATTGTTTTTTTTGTGAAATTAAAATATTTTTAAAAGTATAAACGAATCTTAATGACATTTTCTTTGTACAAGTGGGGACAATGCCTAGAAAATATTGAAGTAAATTTCAGTGGCAATCTGGAACATTCTCGTAACAGAATCGTAATCAGTTTAATGTTTTATGCCACGTACATGGGTAGTATTTTGGCTTATGTGTGCATCAGGGCTATCACTGTGTATTGTGGAATGCAGTGACTGTAAGGTCTGGAAATTGAAATCTTTTGAGGGATTGTTAATCCTTTGAATATTTTCACTGTATGTACAGGCATAACGGGCCCGGACGAGTTTCATCCTAACGTGAACAATAACGCGTTCACACTGTGTGCGGTGAGCTTGGCGATCCATTGGGCAAGGTACTTCTCGTGTATGTGTCAGCGGAACGAACGGGTCGAGGTGCCGGATGAGTACATCCAGAAAGCGCTTTATCTCAACCTGCCTTACGACAACATCAAACGGCTGCACTACGCCTACGAAGGATTCAATCCAGGTGTGCTTGGATTCTGATATACACCGTGTCCAAGAAAAAAAAGAAGCAAAGATATTTCTGTCACTATTAGTAACGGATATATTTTTATCGATATTCGACCATTAATGACTTCGCGCTAAAAAATGTTTTATATGAAATTCGGCGATCGCTTTAGCAATTTATTTGGGACTAAGTGTAAAAAATTTTATTTAGATTCGTCTAAATTTGACATTTCTATGCAATGTCTAGCGGTGTAGTTTTTTCCAGACACAGTAATACATCTCTTGCAAGTTGCTGTCATGGGCGGCGCCAGAGATTAGGCAGGGGGACCCCGTGCCCTTGCCCTTGCTCCTCCGGTTGTTCCCTTAGGAAAAATTTTGATGGTAATAAAGTGCCCTCTGGTAACCATACATGTGCCAAGATGTGACTTGTTAAACGTCATTTTACAACACCAATATCTGTTTTTTTTACCCTTATCAAATATTAACAAACAGGCAGATTTGCAGCTTTTATTTAGCGTCCAAAAGCTAAGTGTTTCAGCTTCAAGAGGGCTAAGCCCTCTGACCCACTGACGAGGGGCTCTGCGCTTGGACCCCGCTACGTGTTTCGGATGCACACAACAACTGAAGGAAAGTCGACATTTGGTCCACACTAAAAAATTTGTCCCTTTGTGC
>Ga0209367_1011871_pt1 | contig 11485 bp, 4 predicted proteins | sample WorMetLIZISLAND2_FD_187412 | JGI IMG/M metagenome (GOLD analysis project Ga0209367, IMG submission 187412) | Marine gutless worms symbiont microbial communities from Max Planck institute for Marine Microbiology, Germany - Olavius geniculatus... ... | reverse complement strand
CCTATGTTTAGATACTTTGTTTGTAATTATATCATGTGTACTAGCGAAGGTATTGAATTATTGCTAAACGGCGGCTATTTCGGCCGCCATCTTGGATTTCGGACCCTTAGAATGTGAAGAAAAAATGACACCCTATTTTTAAAAAAAAATTTGATATCGTCTTCCAAAATCAAATGAGTTTTTGCTTTTACCAAACAAAATACACGAATTTTTATTTCATGACAAATGAGCCTACACTAATGGCAAAGACGCGCGAAGCATTCTGCTTTCGCGCGTAAAAATCTACAGGGTACGGCAAAAAAGTAGCCCCCTATGTTTTTCGCTGTTTTCTCAGCAATCGTTTGTCGTTTTGATCTGAAATTTTACATATTCATTTTCTAATATGCTGCACGACTAACTGCCAAGTAAAATGTGATTTTATTGTAAAAATGACGAAGTTATAGATTTTTTAACATAGCCGCCTACCGATTTTTCAGCATAAAAAATGTTCAAGCTACAACACCAATTCGATAACATCGTTGAAACAACACAGCTAACTTATGATCAAATGCCCGAATTTCATTGTCACTGTGAATGTTCAAAGTGTCCGCCGCCAGCTCCAAGCTCCAATATAACCCTTCAGTCGCTTAATTTGAGAAGTCTTTCACAACCTTGTCAATCGGTCCTTATGGCAGGTTGCCCCAGATAACCTGAAGGACTTCCTTGAATTCAACGATTGTTTTCGGCTTTGTTTTAAGCTTGCAGTAAGCCTCCAATTTTGCACCGCACACGTGATAGTCCCTTGGGAATTTTGGAGGCCAGTGGTCTTTTGTGATGAAATCTGGACAGTTGGTCCACAGCCAGTTCTGTGCACTGCTGCAGAGCGCTGTGTGTGCTGGCGCGCCGTTCTGCTGGAAGATGAATCCGGTGGGCAGCCGGCAATTGCTTTAAAAGAACGACAATTTAGTAATAATTTATAAACCAAATAAATTATTGTTTATCAAAACGTTACCGTGACGTCATCGGCAGTAACGTGGTAACCGGTTTTTGTCATTAAATAGCATTTTTAGCGTCAACATTTTCAATGCTAAAAAGTCGGTAGTCAGTCACGTTAAAAAATCTATAACTTTGTGGTTTTTTCAACAGAATCACATTTCCTTTGGCAGCTAAATGTATAACGTCTTTGTAAATAAATCTGTAAAATTTGAGATTAAAATTCCAAACGGTTGCTAAGAAAACAGCGAAAAACTAGGGGGCTACTTTTTTGCTGCACCCTTTATAGACGCACTGGGGCTTAATTTACATCGGAAAACTTTACAGATTTTCCAAAACCTTCCTATAAAAGGCAAATAAGTTGTGCACATTTTAAATGTTTTGTTTTTTTTGGTTAATAGCATTTTGAATTTCGAATTTTCTCAAGTTTTGCGTAAGTTACAAACTTTCGTAAATTGGCTTCGGTTGTCTGGAATATCACGTGATCAGAATGACGTCATCAATCAGTAGTAGTAAGATCTGCCGCCATTCATCGGTGGATAGCCGCCCAGTGACGTGCTGGCATGCGATGCCGGCAGCTGGTAGATCTTCTTCGGGTAGTAGTAACCGAGCGGAGCGTTCTTTGCGTCTGGACGAGGGACAACAAACTCTGACGAGGATGGTGGCCCCGCCGGGCCGGGGCCAGGCCTTGCCGGCGGACCAGGCCCCACCGCTGCCGGCGGGACCTTGCCATTTGCCGGCCATCTTGGATCGATCATTGACTCGGGTTTGTACTGGTTGTCTTCGAACGGACACTAGCAAACACAAATTAAACACTCTCCGATATAATATACATGCAATCTTCATTTCACAAAAGTAAGTACGATTGGTTACTGCTATCTCTATAAACGCAAAATGCACCATAATCATTAGAATAATTCTGCAACAATTACGACAGGCCAATGAGCTGGCTGTTGTGAGCGATATTGTTGTGACCAAGATTGCTACAGCTATCTGTAGGTCTACTTACAGTACTTACAAGCCACCATCGAGCAGGCCGATTTAAACACAAAAAATTAACAACATCGTCAGAATTGGTAGCTACTGAAGTAAAGAGTTATTAAACGATGTGTGCTGGGTTATGCATCATCATCATCATTTTATTTGGTAGAAAGCAGAAGACACGCAATAGTAGTTGCAACAGACACACAGGAAACACAAGGCTAGGTAACTAGCACTTACAGTGACCTTTAATAATACAAAGACAATCTAAAACATACCCATAAAACATACACATAAAACACGCATTTGTGAAAATAAGACAAACAACGGACTCGAGGCTGACTTGAGTATAGGTTACTGATTTGAACTACTAGTAAAATGGTTAGAAAGGTCAACCAACTGGATAGTTCTCTTAAATGATTCAAGTGTTCTGAAATTTACAACATCTGTTGACAGATCATTCCATACATTTATTACTATTATGCATGCGTGTAGTCCTATTTGTTTCAAATTTCCTCAGGTATGTTTCTGCCAGAAAAAAATCGGTTGATGTCTGACAAAGATATCATAAAAATAAAAAAGTTAAGCAGCAAAACATCAACACGATATTTTTTTACCGCCCTAATCTCTTACGTAACTCTAGAGTCATTTCGAGTGGGATATGATTGGTAGTTTTTGGGCTAGGCTAAATTGAAAACACCAAAGTTGAGATAGCTTAAAGCATATTAGGTGTTCTGCCGCTGCTGAAGAAGCATACAACATGTTGCCCCAGACAAATAAAACGATGGCCGTAGCTGAATTGAGCATCTTTAAATCTACGAAATGCTACTAAGTAGAATCAAAAACCAATAGAAAAAAAGAAAAGGTGAAAGTGTGCAATAATTAATAGTTAACTTATAATGTACACGAATTGGCATAAAAACTGATGGGAAAAAGATGAGATCAGAGTTTGTTCAATCGTTCAGTAACACACTTGTGATAATTACCTTGCCCATGCATGACTTGCTGTAGACACAGACGAGCATTCGGATCGTGAAGCCAAACTCTCCCAAAGCAATAACGACGACAATCAGCGGCAGAATGAACTTAATTAGTCCTTGAGTTGGGTTGTTGGGTTTCCACAGCGGCGTAGCTGAATTCGCATCCGGCTGGCTGTCAGTCGCAACCTATATATCACACACACCCGTATAGGCCAGAAAATAAGCTATTTAAATAACTACATTAATGTACATTTTTCAGTAAATAAATCGTAAAAATCGGTTAACTTTTTACATAAATGGTCAAGCCATTTATATATAATCACATAATATTCAAATAATGACTGGCATCGAAATTATTATTAAAAATTTTTGACCCAAAGTTCGTAATGAGTTTTCCGAGATCGAAGATCAAGGGCAACATATTAAGAACTGAGGGGGACAATTTCAATAATGATCGAGACGCCAGTTTCCGTTTTGTCATACCTTAACGCGTCTATGATAAAATTGTGGTATTTTACGCTTTCTACGAATAAAATAAATATGGTTGCCTGCTGATAACGTACAGTGTATGACGTATTGTTTAGCCAGATGCTCATAGAACACCACGACGTACCGTTTATCCGCAATACAAGAATTCGGCGTCGGCGTGGTCATAGATGTCTCCAATGTTAATAAGGTGTGACCGGCGTCGGCGTGATGACGACGCCAATTAAATAGTGCCCTCTAGGAGGGCACTATTGTCAATAGTGCATCAATGGACAGCATTATGTCATTGCGTCGTCGCTGAGTAGGTGACTATGGCGTATTTGTGAACGTCACGTGACGTGATTTGGACCAATCGCGTGCAGGTATTTTGCGTTGAGGTATAACAACAATTATTACGCGCGAAAGCAGAATGCTACGCGCGTCTTTGCCATCGTCTGGGCGTCTGTCCGTCTGTCTGTCCGTCCGTCTGTCTGTCACACTCGTGGACTGTATCAAAACAGTGCAAGCTAGGATCACGAAATCTTCACTGTTGCTGCCCCAAGGTCTCTGGTTTATCGTGACAAAATTTCGTGCCACTGGGTGCAGGGGTTCCCCTCGAACGAGGGCGTCGAAGAGGGGTACCCCTAAAAAGACGTCATTTTGCTGTTATTGGCTCGAATAATGTGAAAACGGTTGCAGATAGGTGCATACATGCTGTTTATCATAACAAGCACTGGTGACAGGCTTTTTGGATTTATTAACATCGATGACCTTGAACGACCTTGAACCCCTCAAAAAGCGGTTTTTAGTGATTTTTTTGCAATTTTTGGATGCAGCGCTCTTTTCAACACTGAATTTCGACGAAATGGCTGGCGATAGACCAAGACAACCTGCACATGAAATTTTCAGCACTCAACGTAGATTTTAGTAGTCCAAGTCCCGACCCCCTAGGTTCAAGGAGGCCGGCGCAGGCGGGCGTCAAAGACAGCTACCCCCCTAAAAAGTAATTATTTTACCGCAATTATCTCGTGTAGCGTAAACACGGCTGCAGATAGGCACAGACATGCTGCTTATCATAACAAACACTGGTGACAGGCTTTTGAAATTTATCAACATCGATGACCTTGAATGACCTTGAACCCTAAAATTATTGATTTAACGTGATTTTTTGGCAATTTTTGGCTGCAAAAGAGTGAATTACGACGAAATGGATGGAGAGAGACTACGATTACCTGCGAACAGGAACTGCTATAAGCTTTCGCGCGTCTCGTGAGCTTTGCTCAAATTACTTGTTGACGTAGCCATTAGGCAGTACTTCACGTTAGTTCGCAGCTACCAGTCAGAACGTATCCTATGTGTGTATACATCATACATGTATATATCTATGTATCGCTATTATGTATTCATTTAAGTGAATTGTGCGGCGAGCGAGCGGAGGCAGTCATCCATGTCGTCGACGCTCGACGTTTTGGTGTCCAGGTAGTTTGTAGATCGGTCTTTGCCGCAGAAAAGTTTTTATTCGGTTCAGTTCTGCAACAGACTATTAGCTGGTTGTTCGCCAATTTGGAGTTCACGTTAAAATATTAACCGTAGTCGCACTATCTAGTTTAGCCGTCGTGAGCCTAACAGCATGAACCATCTGTTTTCTGCTGGCTGTTTTTGATTGACACTGACAATAACTGCGATAAAATCTGCATAGACAACCCGTCGAATCGTAATGGTATCAGTGTCGTCCGCTAAGATCAGTGCAGTTTCAACTATAACCTTAACATTAATTTTGACCTTTTGAAATAAAAATTGGCACATCGCTTACCCCTGCCTTGGACACCGTTAACACCAGTGTTGGTTTTTTCTACACTTTTTCGTTATCAAGTTTAGAGCTACAGGACTGAGAGACAGACGGACGGGCAAGACAGGTAATGCGGCCTACTTGCTATGAGACAGCCGCGTAAAAATCATACGTCACCTGGCGTGTTAACCTTCCAGAGGAGACGCAAGGTACTGAGTGTTTGGCAGTTTGAACTGACTGCAGTGTTTATTTATTATTTATATTTATATTGTGTGCATTACTGCCGATGTACTGTGTAAAGGGTTAAGATTCTATAAAAATGCTCCAGAATGTATATGAGTGTTTGTTGCTATTTTTATTCTAGCTGTAATAGGCTAAATAAAATTTCGTAACATATGCGTTCAGTGATAGGCAAAAAAAGAGTCGTACAAAATGAAATAAATTGCAACATATATTTTTATAGGTTTATTTCTGGCATTTATTGGTCTACATGTGGGATGGCTATCAAGTTTCCCGGGATTTGGCATGTTAATGTGTAAGCAGAAGGTAAGGATGCATGCTTTATTTTTGTTTTTTTGCTTTTCTTTTTATTTCATTTTCGTTTTAACCAGATTGGTCCTATCTACAAAGCCCTAGAAAGCGTTGGCTAGGGTTAGGGATAAAGCGGGTTTGGACGATTGAACCCGGTCGACGAAACACATGTCATACATTTTGTAGTGAAACAAAATGTACGTCTTACATCGTCAATTTTGTATGCATTTTTTTGTTTAACATGATGTCAATATTTAGACGTTGGCCTACTATTACAGACTTATATTGCACTGATAATGATTGAGAAGGTTGATGGCTCAAAGTATGTACACTCCCCGCGGTGCAGATGAGAGGCAGCCAAGCACGGCGAGCAGTCTGGAACCAGACAAACCGTTCGCCGACCTGCGCGAATACACCGTATACGAACACCAAAACAGCTATTAAACGAAATTGGTAATGAAAAAGTGATAGATTAGAAAATCGCAGCAACTCACTTTTGGTCAAAAAAATTAATTGGTTATCGCTGACCACCATACGGTCATTGGGTCCGGTCGGATTTTTAACCGACCGTACTTAAGTAATGGTCGAGCTATTGGTACGAGTTGTCGTCGGTCTGTCCGTCCGTCCGCCCGTCCGTCCGTCTGTCACGGATGTATTGTTGCTAAGCTTTAGGTCTCAAGGGAAAACTTTTTACCCGAATAATTAGCCATGTGTGTTAAACTCGGGCATGCAACATTTCAGCCATTTAGCGCAAAAGAAACATTCTCAAATTGGGAGTTGAATGGATGAGGGAATAAGAGAAATGTGCGTTTTAACGGAAAATTGGCCATATCTCTGAAATGGTGATAGATACGGTTACTATTAGTCGTTAACAGAAAGTAGCATGTCGGCTTTCAAATGACATGGAAATCATCGACCTTGGATGACCTTGAAGGTCGCTGACAACCAGTACGGTCGGCTATCCTAGAGACAGCTGGCCATTTTGTTGCAAATGTAACCCACGCTCAGCTCTGTACTCTGCAAGTGTTTGCTAATCATTATCATCATCATTAACGACATCGTATTTCTATTTTCTACAACATTGCATATAATGTATCTAGCTTAGCTAAAGAGTCATTTACGCGGAACGGCTGCTGTTGCATGGACGCTTCGTATCTACTTTTATAAATTTAGTTAATAATTCAACTATTATTTATTTCGAACGATGACTTTCGGACACTCACAAAATTGCCAATCGATTGAGCATTTAAGACTTACTATCACTATAATCGCCGTTTTTAGCAGAATTGTTATTTTTGTTTAGTTCCAATTTAAACGATATCATACGTACGGTGTTACGATATAATTAGTCTTCGCTGCGTTTTGAAAACGCCGATAATTTATAAGCATGGTGACGACTGTGAATGAATTAATGAGCGTTTATTATATAGGCCTAGTACAGAGGCAAAAAGGTTGGACTGTAAAAATGCAGAAAATAAACTGAAGGCAAGGTTTGTAAAAGGTAAGGTTAGTAAAAAGTTGCATAAAAAGTAAGATAAAACTTTATCGTTAATAGTAAATTATCAATGATTCAGTCAGTCAATAAGTAAATTTATAAAGGGTTCTTTTAGGAAAGTTCACACAGTAGCCACGATTAAAAAGCCGAGTCCTGAGGTCTATCTTAAAGCACTGTCTACTGAATGTTTGCCGTTTTGAAGGAAGTTTGTTCCACACGGTGGAACTGCTCTTTCTATCAAGTTTTAGCGTTTCGACGAATTGGCAAAACAGAAAGTGGTCGGTCAGGCGTGTATAGGCACGTGCAGGCAGGCGGTGGCCGCGGTACGTTAGGGCGAGTATGTATACCTAGCATATACGTACTGACTTATTACAGAGGGCGAAAGCGTTCGGCGAGGTGTCGCGTATTTTTCGCTGCCCGAGCGGCCGATGAGCGCAGGCTGCGCCAGTTGGGTGGTTCCAACGTATGCTTCGTAATGGTAATGTTGTATGTAGTCGGCCCAGCGATAACCCGGACGGGCGGCTTTGCTCTTCAACCGACCGTGGCTATACCGTACGAGCACCTGCAGTGTTCTTCTAGTCTGCCGTCTTTTTCTTTCTAGCCCGCAGCGACCTCGTGGATTGAGAAGGTTAAAAAAAGTTACAGTTTTTCCGATGGACAGCTGCAATTTTCCTACAGAAGAGACGACACATTTCGCTCAACATGTTGCTCCGTACTTCTTCAAACTAAGGAATCTCTAACCCAAAATTTTCGATTTTTGAAAAACAATTTTCCGACTAAAGCAAGACTTAACGACAGGCTGAAATTTAGGGAATGCGCAAATGCCTCCCTACCCTGCTTTCTGCACCCCTGCCACGATGACTGTTAACCTGCATCATACGCTAGATGGAGCCAATTTAGCGTCGAACTTTCTGACGATGTGTCGCATGTGCGGCGTCCCGTGGTTTGTTGCAAAACCCGGAACGAGAATTTTGACTGAAAACAGAGGTAAATAGTCGAAGCGCTTTCACAACATTTGTTTCGTGTTGCTACAAACATAGCTACTAAGTAATTGCGAAGTTTTATCGTATTTTACACTTTTTAGCAAATGTGTGTATAAAAATGAACAGTAAAAACACGATGCAAAGAGACGCTTAAGTTAAAGAAACAGACAGCGTTACTTTATCGTAGACCGAGATTATAGAACAGTTCATCTTTGAATACGCGAAATTTTTGTTCACAAAATTTCGCTTAACTTTAAGTCTACAGGATACTATTTTATTTTTATCATCGGTTTTAAAGTTGTTTCGCGTTTTTTTCACCGACATCGCTGTCCAAGTTAGACCGTGTCAACCTGTGAGACATGAAACATTAATGTGTGCAAAATGTTTCGCATTCTACACGTAAGAACGCCTTTAACAAAGCAACATGATACGGTGTCCAGTAAATTCAATCGCTGCAACAGCGTACAGCGCCATTAAAATACAATCCGCAGTGTTCTGCGATACGTTTATACTCAGAGCAAGTTTTCGTTAACGTCATTTTACGTTTTCGTTTTGGTTAGCCAAGAAGCACGCCGGTGGCGTAGCGTATGTGGCATATCTTCAGCGATGCGTGGCGGTTCAGCATGCGACCGCGCCGCATTGATTTTGTGCACGACGGGCGTATTCGAATAAAGTTCGGCGTACTGCACAGAATGAAGTCGTAGCAGCCATGATAAGTCGCCGTCTGATTGCATATACGCTTAAATAGCGCAATCTCTGCGGGTAAGTTTGTCTGCGACTGTACGGAAGTCGTCTTGGACTATCTTCGTTCTGTTGGAAACTACTTTTTTCTGCTAAAATGTCGCCCATCTTGTGTCTGTGTCGCAATACCTACAGCTGGATATGTGCAGAAGCACGATAATAAAATCCAGGATTGCATTTAATATTTGAAACAAAGTTAAACGGACGAGTTAAGCCTAGGAGTAGCCTAAGCCAATATTTTGAACAAAGTTACAAAATTTTTGCAGAATAAACCAAAAAAATCTGACAATTTCTTGCGTATGTTGCTCATATGACTTTAGCAGATAAAATACGAGCATATTAAAGTCGTGTAATGTCTTTAGTCAGTTACATGTGTCAAACGTATAGAGACGATTTTGAAGTCCTGCGCAGGTGGACTGTACGCCCTCAAAGTTTTGAGAGCGCACGGTTTTCCAACATTGTTGTTGCATGATGTATTCAACGCAACCGTGCTGGCCAAAATACTGTATTGTAGTCCAGCATGGTTCGGATCCTGTTCAGCTGCTAAACACAACCGTCTTGACGCATTTCTCCGCAAAGCACAAAAACTCGGTTTTTGCGCAGACTTTTAGGAACTATCGTGGACAGATTCGATGCTGTTGGTGACGTAATTTCTGAGCGGATGGTAAATAACAATCATAACGCATTGAAAACGCTTTTACCGTCCTGAACGTTTGTCTAATGGATACAATCTTCGTAGTAGTAATATGTTGCGGTTTTGGGCAAAACTAACCTTTTAACTGACAATTGTTTTATTATTCGTACGTTGTATAAAAATTGTTATTAGGCCTAGACTCTTCAACTTTGTCGTCGCAATATGTTTACTTTGTATTAACTGTTCTGCTTTGCGGATTGTCAAAGTTTTTTTTACGCGCGATAGCAGAATGCTTCGCTCGTCTTAGCCATTGTCGAGGCGTCCATCTGTCCGTCTGTCACACTCGTATCAGACCTGTATCAGAACGGTGCAAGCTAGGATCACGAAATCTTCACTGTTGACTGCCCCAAGGACGCTAGTTTTTCGTGACAAATTTGTGTGCCCCTGGGTGCGGGGTTTCCCTCGAACGAGGGCGTCAAAGAGGGATACCCCTAGAAACACGTCATTTTGCCACTATTGGCTCGTCTACTGTGAATACGGTTGCAGATAAGTACAGACAATCAGACATGCTGCACATCATAACAAGCACTGGTGACAGACTTTTTAGATTTATCAACATCGATGACCTTGAACGACCTTGAACCCCCCCTTTTCAAAAAAGGTTTTAGTGGATTTTTCGCAATTTTCGGCTGCAGCGCACATTTCAACAGTGAATTGCGACGAAATGCTCGAAAATAGACCAAGACAACCTGCGTATAAAAGTCTTAGCATTAAACGGTTACAAAAGAGAAAGCACGCACATTGACAACAGAATGTTTTCTAACAATTTCTAAATTATGACCACAAGTATATTGGCCTACTTTAAAACAACAAAAAAGCAACAAAACAGATATCTCGTTGTCTGATCGCCAACGGCATTTTCGCACCAACGAAACGCTGATGTGGTTAATTTGGTAGCGTTTATAATAATTTAAATTTTGTTGTTCAGGCGTGCGAGTGTCGCGCAAAGCGGGCGACGTGAATTATGGATGACACGGATGACTACACAGCACAAGCGTACGAAGAAACGCTGCAAAAACGAAGTAGGACTACGTTGTGTTATACGTTGTGTATTAAACAATATATCTTTTCTCCTTTTACCCGCGACAGCAGAATGCTTCGCACGTCATAGCCATGGCCCGGGCGTCTGTCAGTCCTCCGTCTGTCCGTCTGTCACACTGCTGTATTGTATCAAAACGATGCAAGCTACGATCACGAAATTTGCATTATGAGCTGCCACAAGAAATCTGTTTTTGTGACAAAATTTTGTGCCCCTGCGTGAGAGGGTTCCTTCGAACGAAAGCGTCAAAGAGGGGTACCCCTCTAAAAGTTATTTCACCGTTATTGGCTCGTCTAGTGTGAAAACGGTTGCAGATAGGTCCAGACATGTTGCTTATCGTAACAAGCACTAGTCATGAGTTTTTAGTTTTATCAACATCGACGACCTCGAAAGACCTTAAACCCCCTGAGAGGAAATTTTAGGCCAATTAATCGTAATTTCTGGCTGCAACGCCCACTTCAAGAGTGAATTGCGACGAAATGGCTAGAGATAAACCAAGTCAACATGCGTAGAAAATTCAAATCAAATCAAATCATTTATTTAGTCAAGCAAATACAATGAATACAAATACAAATGAATAATAAAAGAGCTTGAACAAGGGCACAAAGGACTGCAAGAGCCTCTTACATGAACCCTAAAAGAAAAAAAGAAAAAAAAACATACAAATACGACAACACAATAAAACCACGTTAAAACACAACTGTAAACCGAGCCAAGTCAAAATCATTTAGTCGAGCTTTAAACATTGCCAGGGATGTGGCTGCAACAATATTTTCTGGGAGAGCATTCCACATGTTGACAACCCGGTGCCAAAA
>Ga0209367_1011870_pt1 | contig 11486 bp, 5 predicted proteins | sample WorMetLIZISLAND2_FD_187412 | JGI IMG/M metagenome (GOLD analysis project Ga0209367, IMG submission 187412) | Marine gutless worms symbiont microbial communities from Max Planck institute for Marine Microbiology, Germany - Olavius geniculatus... ... | reverse complement strand
GCCCGAACTCAAATGCATTGGCATACGCCGAACGCGCATTGTCGACTTAGGGTAGGTCAACATTAGCGCTTATAACTTGGTTCGTGGTGGACGGAATTTCACAAAATTTCTTTTGTTCAACGCCGAAAGGATCCTTCTCGTTAACGCCGTTTAGATTTTGTCGATAGCTTCATCGGTTCCAGAGATATTTGCGCTCAAACTCGAAAGTTGTCGTAAATCGCACACTGATTTTTGAAAGTTTTTGCCCTTCCAAATTTTAAGGGGGCGGTGCCCCCAAAATTTATACTTGCGTTAACACCCAACATAGAGACACGTCAAGTGTCAAAGTTTCGTCGGGCTACACCCCCTAACTCCGAAGTTATAAGCGCTAATTTATTACATTTTAAGCCAATTTTTAACCCCCTTTGAAAAAAGTTGTAAGGGCGGCCGCCGTCCCCGGTGGGGGTGCGCTAGTAAGACTTGATGATTCTCTAGCGCGTGTAAAAATTTGGGGGTGCAGCACCCGTTAGGGGCCGAAATATGGTTTTCCGAAAAATGCGCTTTAGGTTGGTACGATTCAACATCGAGATCTCGAAGGTCACTGGACCAAACTTCACCGGACTTCTTTTGCCTAACTCAGGAGGAATCGCGGTAGAGGAATAAAAATCCGATTTTGAATAAATTCATCCGTTTCGGAGATATTTGCCGCCGAACTTCGAAGTCGTTCGAAATCGGGCCAAATTTTGCATGTTTTTTGCCCCTGAAATTTTTTGGGGGTGTGCCCCCCCAAAAAAATTTTGGACCGGCATTATAAAATAGGGCCTATTGCTGACCATCGTGCAAAATTTCACGCCGGTCGGCCCACGCATCTCGGAGATCTCGCGAGTGGAGAAAAAAATAAAACATCTGCGCTAAAACATAAGTCCTTCCGAAAACTATCGTTTTCGGGCGGACTAAAAAACGTTTTCAGACTTAAATAAAAAACGCTGCCTTCTTTTCCACGTCACATACTAAAATTACTAAGTGATAGTAGTAGGATGTCATGGTGCTGATTTGAGTATTTTCCTCTTTTTATTCCGTGTGAATAATGTACCTGCTATCTGCAATCTGCATTCAGTGCATTGCAACGGAATACGCCGCTTGAGTTTCTGTAGGCTTACTTTCCTTTGATTGTACAGCCGTAATATAATCAATTTTTGCAATAAATATTTTGAATCACAGTTACACACTGATCTTTCCACGTTTTCAAACGTTAAATCGTTGAAGTAAAAAAATGAAAAATGTGTGAAAACGCGTTTTTTTAATTTTAAACATTAAAAAGAAGGTATTTGCCAACGTTTACATGTATTGCAACTATGGTGCGCAGCAAATCTGCGGGATCTGAGCCACTTCGGAAGCATTCATATTCACTTGTATTACTCGCGTACAGAAGGGCTCGCCACTCTCCGCGATCGGTTCTATAAGTCATCGCCTATATGCTGGTGATCACGTGACGACGTGACGTCATGGCGGGCACTGACTGATGACGTCATAATCCCATCAATCAGTCAGGCCGGTGTGCAGACAGCAGCTGATGTTATTTAGGCGTAGATACTTTGTCCAAGCAGGGCTGCCGACTGGCATTTTGGAATGCCAAATGAGTCAAAACTTGCATCTTTAAAAGGTGTCCGTCCGGTAGCGAAAACTTTGGTATAGCACTGCGGCATTTTTCAGCATGGTTTCTCACATTTAGCACCAAAATTTCAAAACTAAAATTAACGCCTAGATGTGGCATTAATTTGTTATTATCAATTTGATTTTAGGTGTGGGCCTATATTTACCGGTATCGACTAATATCGAATGTCGGTAATGGCGTTTTGGCCATCTCTATTCCACAAATAAATAGCAAATTTACGAAATACATTAGCCTAATTAAATGTATAGGCCCTACACATTACGCATGCATCTGCATTAATGAGCTAGGCCTAAATTTCAGATTTCATAAAAATGGAATTGCAAAATGTGGCACTTTCGGGAACATTTGACAATAAAAAAGTTACGTTTGACATTTTCAGCCAAAAATAACCGCAACTTGTGTCTAAAAACGACAGAGCGAGCGATTGCGATTGCTAGTCGTGCATGATCGATATGACAGATACAGTATAGCTTAGGCCTGCTGTTCAACTATATCATTTCTGAACATTGTCATTTAGTAGAAGTGGGCCATTCGGCTGACAACAATTCCGATTCGATTCGATTTGATTCACTAGCGCCAACGTCGTGGCAAGGGGGCAAATGGTGGGGGAGGGCAGATGCCCAACCGAAATTTCCGGCTGTCGAAAAATTATAAACAATATCTTCTTGTCGGAAAAAGTTCGTACAAAAAGTAAACTTTGTGGCTGCTGAAAAAACCTCTATTTTAGAAAAAATTCATGGACAAAATTAAAATGTTAAACACTCGACTAATCTCTTCTTCGGAAAATTTGCAACTTTTCGTCAGAATACTTTCAAAAATTTGCAGCGTATGTAGAAGAATTGCAACTTTTGGTTTCGCTACTTAATTGACCCTCGTACGATGCCGCTGATCAATGGAAATTCAAGCTCTTTATGAAGTCTGAGTTGCAATTTGAGCCTGTACTATTGTACTACTGTACTATCGCATTTGCCGTTATAAATCAACCCAAAACAACCAACTGAAAGTCGTAATTTAAAAAAGTCACGTCACGGAAGAGAGGGTTAACGTCAATGGTCACTGGTTGTGCCTGTACGGAAGCTTATGACAATGTGATAGTGAAGTGAAAATAATCGAAACTTGTGTGCAACGAGAACGCGCGCATACAGTTGGCGCTTATCAGCGCACAGAAACACGAGTATGCCAACAAAAATTGGCTTCAGCACTTCACGAAATTGGCGGGTCGAAATAAGCTCGGGTTCGATTCGCTTTGTCGAATCGATTTGAATCGATTCGCCCAGCTCTACCATTTAGGCTTACCGACTAGCTCTATATTACTTTACTGAAACAGCACCGAATGGAGGTCAATAGTGGCGTGGCCGCTAAGGTAAGAAAAAGCGGTAAGGGGGAAGTCAATTGTCCACCTCTAACTTTTTAAATTGTCTAGAAATGTTGTTTAAAACTATTTTTAAAACTACTTGTAAAGCTAGAAATAACCATATTCTGGAGAATATACACCGTGTCTCAATAAAAAACGTGCCACTGTTATTCGTTTTAATAAATTCGTGAAACATTGGCCGATTTTGTTAATTTTTGGCAAGCAAAATTATGAAGAAACTTGACGTAGGCTCAAATGACTATAGTCTAGCTACCTTACCTTAATGCTGTTGCTACACTACCTTATGAAATTCAGAGGTCGTAAGTTGGCCATTTACAACATGAATTAATACTGAATAGCGCATGCGTCGGCTCAGAAATGATTAACTGTATAGCGACAAACACGAGTAACAGTTATTATCACTGAAATAATCTTACATGTTACATTCACGTCATTTTATTACACTGTGTGGTCAAAATGTTCTCATCCAGCACGAACGTAAGCGATGGACGTTGATGCAACTTGCCAACAGCATGTTTCATAGCTACTGATCCAGAGCGTCTCACTTACTGTTGACGCATCATTTCAGCTCATCGACGAACGATCTTAAAATGAATATGATTACTGTTAAATATCTAAAAAATTTTAATGATTTTGTGGTCTCCAATGATTTTTAGCCGACGCATTCGCTTTCCGGAATAAATTCATTATTGTAAACGGCAAAACTACGACTTCTGCATTTTACAAGATAGTGTAGCGACAGTATTAAGGTGAGGTGAGCTAAACTAAAGTCGTTTATGTCAAGTTGTTGCCTTATGTTGCGCGCCAAAAACTACCAAAATCGGCAAATGCTGCATGGAGTTACTCAAAAAAATAAAAGTGGCACGTTTTTTTATTGAGACACGATGTAAAGGCAAAAACTCTTTGCGGCTGCTGACAAGTTACACTATCGTTTCAGAACAAGTAAAATACCGGTAATTTCCAATTTACAAAGAGATTATGACAAGGTCGTTTAATTAGGATTACAATACCTGGGTCATTTTCGTCTACAATTACTGTCCTTCCGATCTTCGTTTGTTTCTAAACAGCAGCGTTCCTAAATATTCAGAAATATTTTTCTCAGTTTATGGTTTGCTTTTAAAGCATCTATTTGTCCAGTAATATTTTTACTTCGGTTTTTGTGAGTAATATTCAGTGTGTCAATTTTTATGAGTTGTTGTGTAGCATACACGCCGTGTCATAAAATATAAGTCCAAATAAAAATGAAACGTTTCTCCTTCGTCTTTACTTTTTGAAACCACAGAGATTCTAAGACTTTATTTCAATATCTAAGTAAATTAATCAATCATAATAGTTTTGCCCTTTCGCAAACAAAGCAAAATCTCAACTACGAACGCAGTCTGTTTTACCCTTTGGAGCCCAGTGGCAATAAACTTGCTAATCTAAACTAGAAGAACTTGAAGCCCAGTGGCGACGTTTCTGCCATATTGTCATGCAAGCGAGAAGACAAGTGGCAAATGATTATTTTTCCACATTTCTTTAGTTATCTGTCCCACTGCTATAGCATATCATGGAACAGATTATAAAATCACTTGCGCCTGTCTGTCATTCGCCATTTTGATTCGATTTTGATGAAATTTTGCACAGTGATTCGGAACCCTCAAAAAAATCGAGTTTGTTTGGGATAAAAATCTCGGTTTAGTGAAAGATAAAAATCTATTTTACCCCCATTAAAAAAATTGCATTACGGTCTACGAGAACTTCAAAGCGGTATAACTCGGTCCCCGTAAAAGATAATTGCGCGCTGTTTACACTTACCCCCCATATTTTCGGGCCCAGGCTATCCGATGGTGTTATTTTAATTTCTTTTTTGCCGACCCCTGTTGCCATGGCAACGAATTTTGAAACAAAATTGACTAACTCGGTCCAGTGAAAGATAATTGCGCCCTGTTTGCATCTAAACCTTTATACGCAGCTGCTAGGCTATATACATACTGCCGTGAAAAGGCAGACAGCAGTAACTGCAAAAATTAAAATTTTGGGAAATTAGCAAAAACATCAAACGCATATTACGTACACTAATTTTTTTCTGACCAACATGTGTTTTTCTGTTAAATAACATCGATTAGGTGATATTTAAAGCAATTTAGCCAAATTTCATAAATACGCCATACTTAAAGCTATTTAAGCAAAAAAAATCAGTTACTGCTGTATGCCATGACATCATAAGGATACTTGTATTATGTAAAGTCACGGCAGACCGCAGTAACTGAGCAGTTCAGCTGTTATTATGTGCTGTGTAAATCATTACAAGAACCAACTGTTGCTATTAACACATGCAAATGTTGTGTACATTTTTCCACTAGATTATTGTGCCATTAGTCAACATATCTGATATTTGTAGTTGACTCAGAATGAGTCTCAACTTTCAAACGTCAGCTGAAAACAATGTCATACTATTTTGTGAAATATTGACGACAAAATGTATAAAAAAGATTACAAATTTTTGAGTATACAAATTGTTACTTTGCTTACCAGTACTTACTTACTAACTATAAATTTCAAGCAATGTTGTAGACTGAAGTTTGTAAATAATATTGTACAAACACTGGCAACGTGGCAAGGACAGTATAAACTTTCAGGCTGTCGAAACATTTGTTGTCTAAAAAGTTTTTTTTTCAAAAATCCAAAATTTGTTGCCAAAAGCCCATGATTAAAAAATTAGAAGCAAAATTAAACGCTTCAGCACCAGTTATATCTTTTGACTTAAAAAAAATTTGCAGTGTCTGTCAAAAATGCAACTCCTTGTCCCACTATTTAAGCAATGGCGCCGCTGTGTAAAAGGTAGACTAAAACAAGCAAATTGTCATTAACTTTGCTAAAAGAATCAAAAAGAAATTGTAATTTAGAACATCAAGTCTAGTTAAATCTTGCACCAGCTGCTGCAGCACTTAATGATGTTGACTACCAAGCATCAGGTTTCTTAGTGCTATGCTGCTTAAAAAATCTTTGTTTTGATATGCACACAAATTATATTTTGAAACAGCACAGTCACGAATATATCGTTTATTCATTTAATAACTGCCGCAAAACGACTACACAGTAAACTGTCATTAATATAACCAAACAATACAATCGTCTACTTAGATGCTGTTAACTTATGACACTTGCACTAAGGCAAATTTGATTAATTTCGGAATGAATTTAATATTGTCTGCGCTCTCGATAATTGGAAGTTGCCTGTAAAGTTAGACCATAATTTCTAATTAAGTAAGTAAACAAACGGCTAGAACACGGCAAACCGCAGTAACTACGCAGATACTGCGGTCTGCCTGAATTTTGGTACAGTTGCAGTGCAGATACGGCCAGATGTCCTTCACCATTGTAGTGTAACCAAGCGACATACAGACAAGCAGACTATACCAGTAGATGCAGCAGATGCTGCAGACATGCCTGGTATGGTCAGCTCAATTTTGACCAAAAGTGCAGATACGGCTGTCTGCCTTTTCACGGTAGTATAGCGTGGCAATGGGATAGATACCTCGTTCCAAAGAACGTATTTCTAGTGAAACAATAAAACCAAACCAAAGTCTGATCATTGACTAACCTAGTCTACAAACACTAATTTCTATTTCGTAGTCACAGTAACTATGCTGCCTTCTTATGGGCCCCATCGGGTTAACATTGCTAGGTAGACTTTGTGTTCAATCAGCTTTAGCGTCAACTGATCTAGCGTGCGCCTGCGTGAATGTCTTCTCTCAGCGTCATCAATGTAGAAGAGTGTCTGAACCAGTGACGTCACCGAGTGATGTAGCTTCAACTGACACCGAGTCATCAGATACAGCGACAGAGTCACCTGGAGGATGCATGTGTCGTTACTGTGAGTTCGGCACTTAGGACTGACAATCAGTGTCAGCGCAGTCAGTGAGACAATGTCATCATCCATCAACTGAATAAACTCTGGAAATGTCGGAACTTCGGCTATATAACGACCAGCATACAACAACGTGCGTACGTTCTGAGTAGACAACTGCAAACACTGCTGATAATCGCCACGTTTGTATGCGTACAGCGCCTCAAAGTCTGTTGTGACAATCGTGCCTATAGAACCAACGTCCTGCGCCACGAGCTGACGATATGTCGTCAAACGTTCAACTGCAGACTTGTGCAGTAACTCAACCAATTCTGGTGCGCTCCGTTTATTATTACACAGGGAAAATACACTATAGCAGCAACTGAAGTCATTCTGTAGTATTGTCAATAAAATATCCTTTAACTTGTCACTGAGACAGTTTCGTGAAACTTTGCGCGCAACGTGTAGCAGTGCAACGGCTGAGAAATAAACGAAGAAGCGTTTGTCGATCTTTGCCAATTCCTCCATCCAACAAACGCATGACCGTACAGTGAGAGAGCACGCTGACACCTTGTGTAAAATGTTATACTCAGCGAAATCAACTACCCGCCAAAAGTGATACAGCGAAGTGTCACGTTTCCAACGCACAATCTCCGAAACTGCATTCTGAAGTTTCGCACAACACCTGACGTCATCAAATAACAGTAACATATTATTCGGACAGAGCTTAGCGCACGGTTTTATGTAATTGTTTACTAACCACGCTGATAAGCAATCTTTGTCCAGTGACATAAATTTATTTGCCACAGTTCCCACGTTGAACGAGTTATCTAGCAAGTTACAGTTATTGATGAAATAATGTCTACAACGTCTGTCAGTCAACCACACTGACAACGTGTTTAACAGTTCAGCACAAATTTTAACAAGATTGAAATTTTCCGTCCTCCACCAACTTTCCGACTTTAGTTCACAAGCCCATAACATAAGAGTTTTAATGTGATAATTGCTCAGTGTGCTTGATACAGAGTTGTGAGCACTCTCAGTCAATCGCTCGGTTTTTATGTAAACTCGAAGCAGATGATAAGTGATTTGTTGCACTTGCGCCCAACTGTTTATCAGTACAATTTCTGCACGTGAGAATGACAGTCTCCACTGACGCTTACCTATCCATTCATCTTGTCTACACTGACGATGTGCCACACCAACTACATCACATCCGTTGCAGACAACACGACCAAGAGTTGTTGAGTCTGGCCAGCCGTAGTTTCTGTGTCGTGTTGGCCAATCAGCGGCTTGTGGCGGCCACGACAGACAACGTACGCAGAGTACACCGTCAACGGACAACAATCGTGGTATGTGGCTGTTATCATGAAACAAAGCTGGTCCATGAACATCGTTCTCATCAACTTCATTGTCCGTGTTCAACAATAATTTTATCTCCTCGTCTTCGTCGAACTCAGAGTAGTTGTAATTTTTATTTTCAGTGCATTGTGTCAGTCGGTAACGTAACAGTAAGTACACATAAGCAGGCAAGTGACTGTCAATAATCTCAAATACCTCGACATAGTTGTGAAACTCAGCTGGTAACTGTGTCGCCGGTGGGTGTCCTTGTGGTATTGCCAGCAGAGTGTTCCAGTAAAACATCATGTCAATATCACCGACATACGGTAACATCGGTTCAATGTAGAACTCAGCAACGCTTCCTGTTGTCAGCGGAATAAATTCGGCTTCTTCGTCGTCATCTGGATGTTCACCAGCTGTCACAGCGCAAACCACTGCAGCCTGTAGATCGTACATCCTTGGCCACGGAGGTCGTCGACAAGTATTGAGAAGAAACGCTGTTACTATCTCACTAATATCGCAGTATTCGTCCGCCATGACTGAATCTACATGTTTCACCCTTGACTGCAGGTAATGCGCTGTGCGCCAAGTGTGACGCTGGGTAAAACCTAAGCTGACGCATTGGAGATCAGGCCTATTGCTCATGCTTAAACAAATTCCCGTACTTTCAGTTGCAATGTGGCAAAATTATTAACGGAAAAATAAATAAGTCAACCTGTACGAAAATGCTGTAGCTGTCAGCATCAGGATGAGAATGATTAGTCGACAAAACCCCAATGGGTCAGCGGACCGACATGTTTAGCCAACTGTTCACCTTTCTTTTTTACCCATGTCGTGCTATTGTTTGATTGGGTTATGTCGTTCGTCTGTCGATCCGTCTGTCCGCCTATCCATCTGTCTGAGTAAACATTCATGGATTTTAAACACTGAGTTACCAGGAATTTTATTACACGTCTTACCGACCCGTGAACTAATGCAAATAGACAGGGAACGCGTGCCGTGCGTGTGTCCTCTGTACGAGTAGCCTACACAACAGAATATTACTAAAGAGTGGTGTCCGTTAGCGTGTGATGGATATCAAGTTCCTGATAAAAAAATATACCTGCACAAAACAGCTGAAATCGAGAGACCTGACATCTCGAAACTGGATAACGTGAGACCATGTAGCAAGGGTGGACATCGCGAGACCATCAAAATTGTGGGGACTGACATCGCGAGACCTGACAACGCGAGACCATGTAGTTTAAGCACTAGATCAAACAGCGGTTGAACAGAGGGACTGAATAGTCCTTGGCGGATTATTGCTGCTGAGTAGAAATCAGAAAACTGTCCGTTGACGGCGTCGGAATCGTCAGTTGCATCAACCTCTGACGACTGCTGCGACGAAGTGTGCCTCGTGGCGCCACGTGCTGGCTTCGCATTGGTGCCGGGCGGACATGCGCGCTTCTGTGAACCGTGTGCCATGCGTGTGTCAGAAATGCTTTATTTACTGCTGCTCTATAAACTTTGTCGTTTTACACGTACTGCATTATCGTAACATTAAATTGTATTTGACGCGTTATTTACTGCTTCGTTAAACATGCTTCGTTAAACATAACACGCTTAGACGGTATACAGTAAGACAAACTGATACCTACACTTCGTATAACATTCATAGTAACAAAAAAAACTTATTAGTGAGCAGATACTCGAACATTGAAACAAGTCTCGCGATGTCCACCCCTGCGATTTGGTGCCACGTTGTCAGGTTTCCCGTTTTCAGTCGCCCCTTTCTGGCTACCGGCTGGCATATCACGTCTCACGGTAATTGAGATGCAACCATACACGTGCAGTGAAGTCACACGTGTACACCTGAGCCCATGCTCGTGTTGCTGCTGCTGCTGCTGCTGCTGCTAGCAGACAGGTGTAATAACACACAGACCTAGGGAGACTGACAACCCCGTGAACGTTTCCACTCTGGGACATTTTTCCGGCCCGGTCATTTTCTTCGTCCGTTTTCCAAGGCCTACAGCAGTTTCCCCCTGGCCTGCAACGAGATACAGAATGCATATATATTATGCACAAATAAAACAAAGCAAGCAGTTTATTCAGAGATCTTACATTTAATTCGGGAGGAGGAATGTCCGGCGGAAAAAGCACAGAAGGGGAAACGTCTGGGGGATATGTCTGCAGGGAAATGATCCACACCCGAGACCTACTACGTACTCTATCAGCTAACGACCGACAGTGATGATGTGATCACGTGATTATCACGTGACGTGCCGCATCGCCTGACCTGTCACATGTGACAAAGCTAGAAGACATGCTCCCGACTTCCGAGTAGGAATAGATTGCCTTTTAGCCGACTCTATCGCTCTGTCGTCCGTCTGACTGTCTGTCGTCTCATTCTGTCACGTTCTGTAGCCTACTGTGGCTAAACGGTGCGTCACAGAGCGTTGGCGATGGTACCGTTAGATAGAACGTCGGTAAGTTACTATAAGCTGTCAATAATTACGTCGCTACTAGAAAGCAATCGACCACTACCACACAAACTGCATTCGTGTCCGACTGGCAGGTGTTCAGAGCTCTGGACAGTCTGCGACCTACGGCGATGGGTCTGGACGGCCTACCGGCATGGTTCCTCCGAGTAGCTGCTCCAGTCTTTTGCCGACCAATTGCCTCTCTATTCAACCTGTCGCTGATCATGTCTACTGTGCCACTGCAGTGGAAAGAGGCCAGCATCCGCCCGATTCCCAAAACAACATCACCCAAGCTAGTGACTGATTTCCGCCCCATCTCCATTACTCCGATCCTAACCAGGATCATGGAGCGATCGGTTGTGCGCAACTTCCTATATCCCGCCTTCCTCAGCCCGCCGCCATCGTTGACGTTTTCAGACCAGTTTGCGTTTCGTCCCACCGGCTCTACTGAAGCCGCAATCATCTCACTCTTGCACATAGTCACCGACCTACTGCAATCTAATCCGTACGTAGTTGTCATCGCATTGGATTTTACAAAAGCGTTCGACAGTGTTCGACATTCCACACTGCTACAGAAAGCGGCTGAACTCGATTTGCCTGACCATGTATATAACTGGCTTGTTCATTTCTTCGTGGGACACTCTCACCGTACTGTATAAGCAGGTGACACCTCCAGTACGAAAACTATTACAGCCAGTATATTATACAGGGGTCGAGCATCGGTCCAGCCGCCTATCTAATCACCTCATCAGATCTGAAAACAATCCATCCTGGCAACAGAATTGTTAAATTTGCCGACGACACTTAGCTCATAATACCAGCCTC
>Ga0209367_1011869_pt1 | contig 11486 bp, 6 predicted proteins | sample WorMetLIZISLAND2_FD_187412 | JGI IMG/M metagenome (GOLD analysis project Ga0209367, IMG submission 187412) | Marine gutless worms symbiont microbial communities from Max Planck institute for Marine Microbiology, Germany - Olavius geniculatus... ... | reverse complement strand
TTTTTTTTATTTTACATGGTTGCGTTGCATTGTCAGTCACTTTCATACATAACGTTGCATTTCTGAGAATCTAAATTCACTATATTTGATATACGGTCAGTTCAGCTAGCAAATTTTTAGTAATTTGGTTGTCTGGTACGTTACGTAAACAATATCGTTTACAAACATCTTTCATTGTACCTCGCAGCAGCATCGGCGTTTGCAGGCTTGGGCAAACTATGCTTTTGTTCTACGATTTCTAGGAAACATAAATTCGACCGGGGCTTCGCTGTGCTCAAGTAATTGCCAGCGACGAATGTAAACTTCACCTACGCTATACACAATGCTATCATAATATCAGCATTCGTCATTGGTAATTATTTCAGTGCTTTCAAATATCGCCTAGTATTGCAGTACCGTAGGAAAACTACAAGACAATGCGCCATTTTCACGGGCATAATTCTAAAATTTTCTCCCCGAACCGCACTACTACTGGAGGAGGACTCCCTGTATTCTCTGCCCCGTCTCCGGCCGCTCTATCACTTAAGCTTCCTTTTCAGCTCTTACGAACTTGGCCTCTCACCAGCAAAATCTGGCTGTGGTTTTGCAAGTTCTGTATAATAACGTCGATGTCAATAATATTTATTTTGACTTCTTTTTTTGCGCCTTTTTTCTTGAAACTCTTTCCCGTCGATTTCTGTATCGCATCGTCAATGACGTCATACACACGTAAATCTCCGCAGTCAGTGGCCAGCTTCCGCAGCCGCAGCTCAACGCCTAAACGAACACAAAAAAATAAACGAGAAAATTAGTCAGCTGTGCTAAGGCCAACAATGTTTAAATTAAACAAACAGTAAGGGAGAAATACTTTGCAAGTGCTTGCGTTGAATTTCACACTTAACTACATCCAGCGCGGAATGAGAAATGTCTTACGCTCAAATATTTTTTATAGCTTGAATTGTTTTAAAACATTTTCAGCACATAGTTTTAGCCCGCCGACCACATGAGCTGTTAAATGGCTCAGCCTACATGGTTGTCCGGCGAAATTTTGTCTTTCATGCAGCCACGTCTGAAACATTTCTGAAAATATTATATTTTTTTACACGCGAGCACTTTCTATCTTCAACTTCATGACGTGCGAGTTTCCTCTGTAGTGCAATTTTTTGTAAATGCCTTTGAACAAATGGGTAAAAGTAAAGGTTGGGTATTTGATATTGCGCTTCTTACGAAAGTCAGACTCGCGACCAGAAGCGCTTTAAAATCACAGAAGCTGATTGGCATGAGCTAATAATACCGTAGCGCACTATGCGGCCGTCCATTGGCTGCGTTAATAAATAGTTGGACTCATCACGGTGCAGCAAGCAGACATTTCACCGCCCCAATCAGGCACACTATGCCAAAGCCTTCAAGAAAATGTACACTGTGTCTCAAAAAAAACGGACCCCTGCTACCTTTTGCAATAACTCCAACAGTCCTGGTTCAGTAGCAATAGATTTTGACAAAAATAATCGTTAGAGAATCAGCACTTAATAGCATGCCCGGAGACGTCTTCTCCATTCGTCGATTGCGTCATCGACAACGGTCTGCCGTAGGCCAGACCAGACCTCCACCAAGCGCTGCTTCAGTTCATCCTAAGCTGGTACCCCGTTTTATGAAATATCGTAAGCCCGTAACACACTACGATATTGAGTACCTTTTGACGATTTTCTCAGCTAATCATTATTATTATTAGGCACAGTTTGTTTGAGTTATTTTAAAACGTAATAGGGGTCCGGTTTTTTTGAGACACAGTGTATATCTGAAATACGTCAGAGCGAGACTGCGTAACAAGTGACGTCATGAGTTCGAAACGTTGAGAGAAAGCAGGAAGTTGCAATTTTTCGACAGATTTTCAAAAGGCGCTCATGGCTGCCGAAATGTCAATTTTGTCATTAAATTCCCCCAAAATAAGAAATTTTAGTCCTAAATTTTATATTTCTAGAACAAAAATATTCCAACAGTAGTAAAATTTCTCGGCAGGTTGAAATATCGGTGAGGTGGGCAGTCGCTCCCTGCCCCTGCAACGTCAGCATCGGTTATAGAGATCAAAGCTTTTTCTTGCTTATAAATTTCCTCGAAATCAAGGAGTTTTTAGCCCCAAAACTTGTACTTTTGAAAAAAATTGTCCGAGAAGTTAAAATGTATCAGAACACTGTTGTTTCCTTTTTCTCTAATCCCCTACCGTGCCCATAGATGTGATAAACGTCAAAAAAATTATAATAAACGTTAATAAATGCGTTTATTAGGAAAAAGATTGTAAATGTTTGTGAACTAAAAGTAAACGTACACAGAGCGTAAGTTTGAATATTAGGGCTATTAGTTGAATAATTCCAAATTTCAATAAAAGTGTTTTTCATTGTCAAAGAATGTCTTACTCCAGTTCTGTGACAACCGTTTTACAAAAGTGCCCAGAATTCACTCACTTTAATCTTATAGCTACGTGAAAACTAAGTTGAGTTGTTCTGTCCACTAATTATCTTCGTCGCTGTCATAATTTTGCTTCGTTTCGCTCATGTGATTTTTATTGAGATAAACGTTGACAAAATAATAAAGGCGTTTACAAAGATTTTTTTGTAAACGTTGTAAACGTTTATCACATCTATGACCGTGCCTGATAGGGGCAACCGATTGACGTAGGCCTATACCGTTGCGAGTGACACAGTCGGTGTTGGCTCCACGTCCAAGCAGCATTCGTACGAGGTTCGGCCGCGCGCTGCGTACAGCCTCGACGAGTGGACTGGCTCCGGTGACGCTTAGTGTCTCCAGCCTGGCGCCTGCATCCAGCAACTGACCAGCCGCTTCTGTCTGTCCGCCGACACACGCGAAGTGCAGCGCCGTCCACCGCAGACTGTCCACCGCGTTCACCGCCACCCTGCACATTTGCGGCGAATCCACACCTACGCAATGACGTCAGTAGGATTGTGACGTCACGCTGCTGTGCACAGACCATGCTTTGTTCGCTGGCCTGGCTAAGTAGTTGAGTTGAGTTGAGACGCGTCGGCATCGCAGATGAATTGGCCAGTAATACTTCGTTTACACGATGGAACAAACATCGAGCAAACGTCGAGCAATAGCACGTGTATTTTGAATACATTTGCTCGACGTTTGCTCGATGTTTGATCGATCGTGTAAACAGGGTATAAGTATTTGTTCATAATTTCAATAAAAAGTGCCTTGGCGGTGCTTTTTACAACAGGTAGTGTATTTCATGTTTGACAAATTTTACACGAGAAGCAAAAATCGACCCCTAACTCAAAAACAAAACATGCAGCTTACGAAAACGAAAATAAGCTTTAACCGTGAACCCTAAATCAGGACAGACGAGAGCAAACGGTTTTGTCAGTGTTCATCTAATAAACAAAGATCAAACGTCAGAAAGTGTCGCATATCTGGCATAGTCTTAAGCCTACATGTAGTCTAGAAGCTCGTATATACAGCGACGTAACTAAACTGAACCCAATGACCGCGTAGAGCAAGCCCATTGGTCATTGGTCGACGCGTACGTGCGCGTAATCACACAGTCATCGACTAGTTGCAATTTTCTGACAGAAACTGAAGTTTTTGTCTGTCCAATACAATGCACATCATTGGACAAAGTATAAAATCACCTGAGTGTCCGTCAGTGCGTCCAACTTTTTTAAAGCTTTTTTCCTTCCACCTTCCCTTTTCCTTCCCCTTCCCCTTTTTTTTCCCTTTCTTTCCCTTTCCTTTTTATTTTTCCTCCCCTTCTTTTTCCCCTTCCCATCTTTTTTCTCCTTCCCTTTCCATTCACTTCTTCTTCTCCTTCCTCTTTCCCTTTCCCTTTTTTCCGCTTTTATTTCTCTTTTCCCTTCCCTTTCCCCTTCCCAATCTTTCTTTTTTTCCTTTCCTTTTCCCTTCTCCAACCACTTTTTCTTTTCCTTCCGTTTTCCCCTGCCCTTTCTTCTTTTTTTCTTTCCTTTTTTCCTTATCCTTTCCCATCCGCTTCCCATTCCCTTTACCTTCCGCTCTCTCTTTCCTTTACATTCCCTTCCCCTTCTTTTCCCTTTTCCCTTTCTTTTTCCCTTCTTTTTTCCTTTTCTTATCCCTTTCCCTTTGCCTTCCCCTTCCTTTTCCCTTACCCTTTTCCCTTCCCCTTTTTCCTTTCCCTTTCCCTTTCCATTTCCCTTCCCCTTTCCTTTACCTTCCATTCCTTTTTTCTTCTCCTTTTTTCCCTCCCACTTTTCTTTTCCTTTCTCTTCCCCTTCCTTTTTCTCTTTCTCTTTTTCCGTTTTTTTCGTGTCCACGTCCGTGCATATTTGAGGCACCATATCTCCATAAAAGTGAAAAATAGACGCATGGTCACTATGGACCACACCCATAAGAAGTCGACACCGGGAATCGCATGGTCACGTGACCGATGACGTAACGTGACCCCAAAAGGTCAAGGTTGTGACCCCCATTATCTTTGTGGCGCCATATTTCCACAACGGTTCAAAATAGACGCATGGTGACGATCGATCACTTATAGTAAACCGCTGGTGACGAATTGAATGATCTCGTGATTGAATGATCTCGTGACTGAAAACGTTAATTGTTCAGTTATAATAATAGCGAAGAATGACAGTAACATTGCTGCTGTACAATTGAAAATTAAACTTTTTGATTTTTTCTACTAGTTTTAAGCAGCTTACTGATTATATTTATACGGACATATACTGTAAACTAACGAAATGCATTGAACAGACTCCGTGTTTTATGAACATTATCTTGTCCTACAGAATTTCGACAGACAGGTGCAAATTTTCGATACATGATATTATCGGTGCTCATAATTTCAACTTTGCTGTTTAATTTCTTCATAATAGGGGTTTTCGGCGTAAAATTTTGCATTTGTGGACGAAAATTTTCCGACAAAAAATTTTCAAACAGCTCCAAAATTTTTGCGTGGGGCAATTCATTCCCCTTTCTCCCCAGCCACAACGTCACTGGTTCTTACCCTTTGTTTAGCAGCAGATCGAGGGCGTCCGTCTGTCCTTCGGCACTAGCAGTCATCAAAGCGGTCTTGTAGAGCTCGTCAGCGACGTCACACACTTGAGGGTCGTTGGTCACAGCTCGCTCGATGGCTGCTATGTCTGCATGCCGCACCGCGTTGTTCAGCCGAACTGATGTCTTGCACGGCCTTAACATACAGCAATGACACTGGCAGACTTTACGGTCAAAACGTATGTCCCCGATGTTGCATCTTGCCCGTACTGTACGTTATAGCCTAACGCAATAGACTAAAATGACGAGCGCCCGAAAATCAGAAGTAGGCCTAAAGCAGAAATAAGACGTAAATCCAGCCCGTAGCCAGAACCCATTAAACTTTCTGGTTGCATGCTTGTAAATAAAACATGGAAAAAAACTAATACATATTTCTTTTGTAACGTAATCGATTCCGTGCCTGAGATTGCAGAATGTCAGTGAAATAAAAACATAAGCCACTAGATAGGCTAAATGTTGTGCTAGTAGAACTCTGAGCATGTACAGTGCGACCGAAATGAACTGAACGTAACTAAGCCGTAGTCTTAGTTCAGCTCAGTTGCATATAAGAAATTCAGTGTACTAACTGACAAAACCAAACTAATCTCAGAACTTTGTCTTCCGATGGGCCAAAAGCTGTTATAAGTTATATTACTAAGATTATTTTGTTTTTACCTGTTAGCGTACCAAGCGCGGTCGTCGCTGATCACGTGACCGGATCGCTCGACCCTGATTGGTCGAACGTCGGAAAGACGCAGTTCTACGTACGGGGGCTCCCACGATATGTCATTTCGGGATTTTCGGCTTCCTGGAAAGGGGTGGGGTCGGCGACAAACAAACAGCGGAGCAGGTCGACGCCGGGAGGACTTCAGTTTCATCTTTTTCGATTTCAAATCGTCGTCGATGAAAGCAAACCGCCAACTCTTGCGCGTGTACTTGCTACCGGTCAGAAACAGACGATAGTCGACCGCCTTGCGTCCCGCTAACTCGTGTTTTCGCAGCAGGTCCGCAAGCTGAGCACCAGACGGTAGCGGCGCCTCGAGATCTGCAAGCACCTACAAAATTTCGAGCGCACAAATTCGACCATACTTCTATTTGTACTAAATTTGTTGTAGGTTACAACATGCTGTATAAGAAGAAAGCAAGTAAGTGAGTAAACGTAAATTTATATACCGCATAACGTTAACATTATTCTTTAATGCTGTGCAACATACAGAGCAAATACACAACGAAATTGTACGCCTTCCGTTATAGCAAATTCTGGACTTTACCTTTATCTTTACCTTTATAACAAAATCAGCTGTCAGTCGTGCAGCAAGTACAGTTAAGTTTGTTTCATCTCTGTTTCATCTCGCTTTGTAGGCCTACGCACGTTTACAAACGGACAGACAAACAACTTATCGTGACAATACCGCGTGAGGTAAAAACACATTTTCCTACCCCACCTTTGTTCATCCCCAAATTTGTAAACGTTTCCCTTGTACTGGATCGCTGAAATTTTGTGCGTGAAGAGTTATGCAGACACCAGGCCCGACTAATAATATAACGAAATGAGCTGTGCAGTAAAACCTACCGTTTAGCCACAATATGTGAGTTACAGGCGACAAACAGACGATACATGATGCCAAGGAGTCGATTAAACGAAAAAAACCTGTAGAAATGCGCTGGTCGGTACAACTCCGGTGCAGTCGCAGTCTAGCGTAGCTAGCTGATCGTACAGTGTCGACTGATGTTCAGCACAGAAGTCGTACAGTCTGACCGCCCACAGTTGACAGGCCAGACTGGAACGTTTTTTCTCGGCATGACGGCAAGCCTTTGCCGTCAATTTGTGCCGACCTGCCGCCGCAAATTTTTGAGCTCGACGCCCCTCCTTATCTTTCAGCTTAGCGTCGCAGCCTGCAATCGCAAACAAAAACCACAAGCCCAGCTCTCGCTAGGGTGGGCCTACCGTCCCACCTATGTCCGAAAACCATCGACCGACGTTCAGTCGCGGACGGAAAAAATTTTTCAGAAATGACTACATAATGGTGACGCTGCTATATCGAACGCTATTATCAATGTTAAGATATGATACGGTAATTTGGTGCACGTGGGTGATAGATGCAAGCAGCAACTTTGCATTAAAAATTGCGGCCAAACCGCTGCAGATAGAGTGTTTTGACCGGGCCTGCAGAGCCACGCTTGGCGGGTAGCGGTGGGCCGGGAAATATTTTCTGGCCGGCCGACTGCCGGCTGGGCGGGGCCTGTGGACCGGGCTCTCTGCCCGTAACCCAGTTCATTGATATAAAAAGACTGTCTGCTGGAGCAGTGGGGCTTAGCGGGTGGCCAGAGCGGCGTGTGCGAGTACGAAGTAGCGAGACGTTGAATGAGTGATGAACAGAGACATTTTCGTTTAATTTTCTGTCGATATTTCATGTAAATACGTTATTTTTAAAGAAAAACGTGTCTGTATATAATGACAAAGCCGTCGTGTTGCTGTTAAACCCAGGCCGCGCGATAGAACAAAAGACATGGTTACTATTGACAGTCTATAGAAACTCGTTATTGCCATATCAAACGGTACCTTAGCCGACTTCTGCGACGTACCGTTTATCCACAATACATGCGCTAGAAACGACAGACGACAGAAAAATGAACAGACTGACAGTTTTTTTTCATTTCTATTGTCTCGTTCAGTTCAGTTTCGTCGCTATGTACGCGCCTTAACGTACCTCGCTGAGTGAGGAAGATGCAGACGTCTGTATGTCCAGCAGCAGCAGCCAGGTGTAAAGGCGTGTTCCCATCGTCATCCTGCACGCTAAACTTCGCCCCGTAACCCGACAGCAACTGAACGCAGTCACAACGGACATAAATGAAGTTACTGAAAACTACACACTGTACTCAGAGAGGCAAACACTCGCTCACGATATTAAATCCCTGTGAAAATTGTTTCGATTTTTCGAAAGATTATCGGGGAATGCTTAAAAAATTTCGCATTCCATTGACGTAAAACTTACACCTACTTTCTTTTTAAACATTCCACAAAAAGCGACGAACGCTGCTGACGCAACGACCATAACGTATAGGTAAAATCGTCGAAGCGGTCGTTGAGTTTGTTGCGATGCACACGTCAGCGGTGTCGCAGGATAAACAAGTAAACGGGGCAAAAAGTTGCAATTGTCCGACAAGCAGCTGCAACCTTCCGACCGAAACAATTGCGGGTGCTCGAAATAGCAATCGTGCCATGTAAACTTTTGCCAACATGGGAGTTTGCTTCAAATTTGGCATTTTTGATAAAAAAATTTTCGACGCGAAAAAGATTTTCCGGCAATTGTCCAACAGTCCAAAATTTAAGAAGGAGGGGGAGCAGGTGCCCCCCCCCCTTCTTCTGCCACGACGCCACTGTCTAACGCTAACCTGTAGTACTCTGAGGCTTCCGGCTCTGGCGGCCTCATGTACGGCGCTCGTACCGGCTCGAGTCTCCGTCAACTTGTTCTTCTGTAGCTGCTGCTTGGCGCTGAAAGTCACGTGATCAGTGACGTCATCGATGACGTCACGTCCGGTCGACGCCGACAGAAGTGCACGACACAGCTCTACGCTGCTGCGGCCAGCCGCAGCCATTAGGCACGTTCTCTTCGTTATCTATAGTGATCAGTAATTATTATAGAGAAAAAAGATTACACGCCTCGTAGCGTGTCCGCACAACCTTCGCCTCCCGCGGTTTTAGCATTGCATCCCCCACAGTTTGGAACTCACTACCCTCTAGCATCCGTAGTTCTACCTCTGCAGACACTTTCCGTCGCCTGCTTAAAACTCACTGTTTCCAGCAGGCCTACTGCTCCCCCTAGCGGCTCAGCCAAGTGCCTCAGATTCGGCCACTGGCTGACATTGTGCACTTTAAATATGCACATACATACTTACTTACTTACTTACTTAATGTAGGTTAAGCTATAGCTTTTTATGGGAGACCCATTACAGAGCTACAGAGCGTTACTTGCCATATGAAATCACACAGCGTTAGTGTTAAAATTAAAAATAAAAGTTCCGGTACTTGTTATAGCTCTTCTCTTGCATGAATCAGATTCATGGCCAGAAGCGCTTTTCAATCTCGGAAGTGGCAGCTAATTAACGTGACATTATGGTACTGCAGCACACTATGCGGCCATCCATTGCCCACGTCAGCAAACAACTGGACCCGTGGTTTGCAGCTAACAGTTATATCACCGCTTCAATTAGCCACACAAGGTTTTTACCCGTAGACGTGAGCTACTATTCATTTCCAATCCCGTTGTGGATAGGAGACTGAGTTGACTGAACACAAAGTAGGTTAGCAGCTTGCTCAAGGTTACCTGTCATCCGACACAAAGAACGCTTCCAGCTTTAACCCCAGCCAGACAAGCAAATGCTCGATTTACTTACCCCGGACGGATGGAAGGCTGAGTTGACCTTGGTGTTGGTTGTATTCAGAGATGGTTTAACTGTCCGAGTCACCCATCCAAGTAGAAATCACTTGATAAGGACCCGACCTCTCAATCGTAAGTTTGTCACAGATTGTTACGTCACCAAGCCACTACAAATTATCCGGCCGACCGGGTTTTTTTCCGACCATCTGTCCGTCCGTTTGTCCGTCCGTCCCGTGTCACCCGTGAGCATGAGTCCATAACTCGGAAACAAAATGGCGTAAACTTAAATCAATGAATCATAACTTAACTATCTCGCCACAGCTGCTGCCTGCTATAATACCAGGCAGGAAATTGAAATTTTCTAACAAACACTGCAAATTTCCGACAGATTTCTGACAAACAGCTAAACATTTCCGACAGAGCAGATTATCAAGAGTGCTCAAACTTCTAATTTTGCCACTACATATCATAGCCGATTTTCAACTTTTAGTTTTGCATTTCCGGGCAAAAAGTTTGGACAAACAATTTTTTCAACAATTACCGACAGTCCAAAATTTTTGGGGAAGGCGACAATTCTCCCCCCCAGGCCACGACGCCACCATGTAACTGTGATTTCACCGCGTGTTTACTGTTGAGATCCGCTCCGTGTCCGAGCAACACCAGACACTGAGCTATCTCTGCGGACTCGCAGGCCTCAAGGACGACCGGTTGTCCGTCCAGTCGAATGCTGGTGACGTCAGCTCCGGCCTTGACAACCGTCTCTAAGCAACGGGTCCGCGCGTCCCCGTCTCCAAGATAGTAGAAAGCAACACCTACCGAACACCATCAGTGATCTGAGCAGTTTATCTATTACTGTTCGCGGTAGCGACGACGGACGTAGGCCTATTGCATTGTTCTCAGCAATGTCGCAAAATTTTTAGTCGACCAAGTCAAGCTTTAAGTACGATGTATATGTCTGCCTGTGTAATTGTTGTCTGTCTGTCAGTAGCGTATGCGTTGTGGCTAAACCGACAGTCGTAAAAGGTCGGCAAGGGTACCGTTGGATAGGACAATGACGAGTTCCTATATAGGCTGTCAATAGTAACCATGTCTCTATCTGCAGCGGTTTGACCGCAATTTTGAATGCAAAGTTGCTGCTTGCAGCCATCACCCACGTGCGCCGAATTACCGTATCGTATCCTAGCGTTGATTATAGCGTTCGATATAACAGCGGAACCATAAAATGCATGGGACTGCAATAACTCTGGGAAATCGCTATCCGCGACCGGAAGCCGGCTGTTGGATATAGGCTGTACGGTCGGCCCACCATAGCGACAGCTGGTTTTTTTTGTTTAGTTTGTTTTTAGTTTTTCGCTCACGTGATTTGACTGGAAATTTTAACTACTAAAATTGTATTAATCGGTATTCGCTATATGTTAACGATTAATCGTGTGATTATTATTTCAATTTGTACAGCTCCGAATAGGCCAAGATGGCAGAACTGATCTGAACAGACTGAGCAGTGAACAGTCGTATACCGCGTTGTTGTTGATCAATGCTGACAACGCTAGCACCGTACTCTATCAGCTGAATGACACAATCAACGTGACCTTCACTGGCTGCATGCATTGTCGCCGTACGACCTTCAGTAATCAGTCAAATCAAATCAATCAACCAAACAAGTTATCATTTACCTCACTTGACCTTGACCTTGACCTTGACAGTAGCCTCACTTACAAGATCAAAAAATTAAGATAAAACGTAAAAGAGTGCGTCAAAAAAGGTGAAATCCTAAAGTTTTTCGCCGTTTTCTCAGCAACCTTTTGTGATTTTAATATGAAATTTTACAGCTTTATTTAGGCTATTGAAACCTTCTACATCTAATGTCCAAATAAAATGTGATTCGGTTGGAAAACGACGAAGTTATAGACTTTATAACATGACCGCCTAACGATTTTCAGCATTAAAAACGTTTAAGCCAGAATGCTATTTAATTTTCAAAAACTGGTTACGCGTTACTGCCGACGACGTCACAATGACGTTATCATAAACAGTAATTTATATTGTTCATAAATTATCACTAAATTATCGTTCTTTTAAAGCAATCGCCGGCTGCCCACCAGG
>Ga0209367_1011868_pt1 | contig 11487 bp, 9 predicted proteins | sample WorMetLIZISLAND2_FD_187412 | JGI IMG/M metagenome (GOLD analysis project Ga0209367, IMG submission 187412) | Marine gutless worms symbiont microbial communities from Max Planck institute for Marine Microbiology, Germany - Olavius geniculatus... ... | reverse complement strand
GTGGTATACCATGTACCATGGTATACCATGCACCAGTATTTTCTACCATTGCACAGTAACCACAGAGAAAAGTACCATGGTATTTTTTGAGCAGGGGATCACCTGTGCGTGCGTAAAAAGTTACCCATCCAAGGAGCAATCAGTTGACAGCAACCTGACTAAAAGTCAGACCAACGGCCTCTCGATTGGAAGTCTAACGTCTTAACCGTTGCGCCATCAAGCCATGCATAACACCTGCAGCCAGGTAGGACTAGGAATCGTGAAACATGCGCCACGAAGATTAAACCCGGACGTAAACTTTGCACTGAAGTCGGTGATTCATGTTTGTGAGTTGTGTTAAAAATGCAAACATAGCACATGAACTGTTAGCTGACCAAGTAATTTGAGAAAAGCTTATGAAACGCGCGACAACGTTAGCAGTTCCTATTCGCAGGTTGTCTTGATATGTCTCTATCCATTTCGACACAATTCACTCTTGAAATCTATACGCCGCAGCCACAAATTGCAAAAAAACACTAAAACCCCTATTTTTAAAGGTCATTTAAGGTCATCAATGTTCACACCAATAAAAAGCTTGTCACTATTGCTTGTTATGATAAGCAGCATATTTCTTCTATCTGCAACCGTTTTCACGCTACACGAGCCAATAGCGGTAAAATAACCACTTTTGAGGGTAAGGGTAGCCGTCTTTGACACCCGTTTACACCGGCCTCCTTGAACCTAGGGGGTCGGGATTTGAACAGCTACAATCTACGTTTAATGCTAAAAATTTTGTATGCAGGTTGTCTATGTCTATCTTCAACCATATCGTCGAAATTTACTGTTGAAATGTGCGCTGCAACCAAAAATTGCGAAAAAAATCACCAAAACCCCTTTTTGGGGGGTTTAAGGTCGTTCAATGTCATCGATGTTGACAAATCTAAAAAGCCCGTCAACAGTGCTTGTTATGATATGCAGCAAGTCTGTACTTATCTGCAACCGTTTTCACAGTATAACAGCCAATAGCGGCAAAATAACGTCTTTAGGGGGTACCCCTCTTTGACGCCCTTGTCTGAGGGGAACCCCCTCATCCAGGGGCACGAAATTATAAATTATATCATTAAAACTAGAGTCCTTTGGGCAGCCCACAGTGAAGATTTCGTGATCCTATTGCACCGTTTTGCTACAGATCGGGAGTGTGACAGACAGACGCACAGACGCGTAGACGATGGCTAAGACGCGCGAAGTATTCTGCTGTCGCGCGTAAAAAAACTTTTGTTATTTAATTCGATTTTATCGTGCTTTTTGTCAGTTATGCATTATACATGATTATGTCAATAGATAGCTCAATTTTCAGTGGCTTATTTATGAATTGGTATTAACTCATAGTCGAATTATACGACTTAACTTTAATGCGCACAACTTTGATTAATTGATCGATTGACTGATTGAATAAATTATTGTCTGTCGTGGTGCAGGGTACACGGGTGAGATGGGTCAGACCGGCTCTACTGGTGCTACCGGGCTGCGAGGTCCCCCGGGGTTCACTGGGTTCACCGGACCTCAGGGTCCAATAGGACCCAGAGGCGAGCAGGGCTTCACCGGTGGCACCGGCGCTAGAGGCAGAACAGGTAAACAGCACGTGCCAAACTCTGATTACTAGCAGTCTATAGTCTATTATTGTTATTTTTGTCATCATCATTATCCACATCAATCATCATCATACAATAGAATTTAAGTGCAGATTACTTCAAGAATGCAGTGCAAACATACTGGTGCAACACAAGTTTACTAAAAACTAAAAGATAGAAAAAATAGAAGATCACAAATCACTTTTATGGTCTACTTACACTGTAGCTGATTTTTCCCACTTCACAGTATCGTGCTTTGTGGCAGTTTTTGTCTGTTTTGTGCTCGTATCTTACCTTCACGGCGGTCTGACTAGTACGATTGCGCCAAAGGCCGACTATTGTAACTCATTTACGTGGGTTACGGAAGGTAGGGACCTTGGTACAGCTGACTGGGGTTGCCTAGCCAGCTGCTGCGCCAGCCTGTGTCTGCAGGCTGCACACGGTGGCCGTGCGGCAGGCGGCTCTGGTTAGTGACGAAAGCGCATTAGAGGCGTGCGCATGTTCGCGACGATGCGCTATACAAATTGACGACCTTTACCTTTACCTTTATTGCATTCTTTTAATTTTGTAGGTTCGACCGGTCTGCAAGGTGACACAGGCAGCAGCGGTGAGCCAGGCCCCACAGGTCTACAAGGCCTCGAGGGTGAACGAGGGTTCACAGGTCAGCGAGGCTTCCCTGGTAGAACTGGCAACACTGGGACGACTGGCCCTGTAGGTCGCAGCGGGGCGACCGGCCACACTGGACCTAGGGGCGCCAAAGGAGACCGTGGACTTATTGGACCCATCGGACACACTGGCATCGCTGGTATTGTTGCTATCTATTTCAATATTTTAAATGTCTAGTCAACTCTGAATACCTTTGCGTTGCATCTACAGGGAGTCGCATAAAAAGTAAAACATGCCACACGTAAGTCCAGCAATCAGACAGCTTAGACAAAAAGCCCAGCTGTCGCTAGCATAGCCGATCGTAATGGTTGTCAGTGACCTTCAAGATAATCCAAGTTCGACGAATTTTATCTTCTTTAAAAGAACGTGTGCGATCTTCTATTCGTCGCCAATAGCAACCATGGCTATATCTCGCATTGTTTAGCCACAATAGCGCGTACCGATCTTTAAGGTTATCCAAGGTCAATGATTTTCATGTAATCTGAAAAAGCATATGTTACTTTTATTGGTGATTGATAGTAACCTTGGCCCTATCTCTCACCATTTCCGAAATACGGCCTTTATAACTTAAAACATTTTATTGAAAATTGCGGCCAAACCGCTGCAGATAGAGACATAGTCATTATTGACAGCCTATAGGAATTCGCCAGCGACCTATCCGTCGGTACCATTGCCAACTCCTTATGACTTACCGTTTAGTCACAATACTGCACGATTGGCATACCTTAGTGCGTTATGATTTTTCAAGGTCATCCAAGGTCATTGATTTTCATGTCATTTGAAAGCCAATATACAACTTCCTATTAGTGGATTATAGTAACCATGGCTGTATCTCTCACTGTTTCCGAGATATGGCCAGTTTTCCATTGAATTTCCTACTCCCCTTCATTCAATCTCAAATTTGAAAGTGTTCTCTTTGCACCAGATCCCTAAGATTTTGCACGCTTAAGTCTAAGACACATGGCTAGTTATTCATGTAAGAAGTTTTTCCTTAGGACTTACCGCTTAGTCACAATATATTCGTTACAGACGACAGACGACAGACGACGACGACGGACGGACAGACGGACGGTCGGACAGACGACAACCGTATCATAAGTTCGACCGTTACTTAAGTACGGTCGGCTAAAAACCATTAGCCTCGACCAGTGCAGTTAAAGTCACGTTAAACACTGTTTCACTTTTATGCGCCACCTTATATAATGTGTACATGTATTAAAATAAAACATATTTTTCATGATGTGGTAGATACCATCTGTGCATGTGTACAAAATTATGATATCGACAACAGTGGCCATAATATACGCGGTGGGCCATTAAAAAACGTGGCACTTTGCTTATGTCCATATTTTCACCAATTATTGACTGATTTTAAAAATTTTACTGGCACACTTGGAGGACAATTTGCAATAATGTGATTATTATACAGTATATCCCACCACACCGTAAATGCGTCTTTACACTACCTTGCTTAACATAAATGTAAGAAAACCTAACGATAGTAACACACATTTAAGTAAATAAAAAACACTTCAGACCAACATTGCATGAATGATCCGTATGACACTAGACTGTGTTAGACCCATACAGTTTAGTGTTATACAGATCATTCACCGCAATGTTGATCTGAAGTGTTTATTTTTTCAATTTTATCAAAATGTTTGTTTGTTATTATCGTTATACATGCATATTTTATTTTTATTTTACAAGGTAGTGTAGAGACGCATTTACGATGTGGTGGGATACATAATAATCACATTATTGCAAATTGTCCGCAGAGTGTGTCAGTGAAAGAATTTTAAAAATCGGTCATTAATTGGCGAAGATATGGTCAGAAGTAAAGTGCCACGTTTTTTATTACCCACCCTCTAGTTCTCTGAATGTATTTTTTACTGTTTTTTTACTTTTCTGTACTTGAAATACGATGTTGTAGTAAATTAATGAATAAATTGGTTAAGCGCGATACAAAATATATTTTGCTGTATATTTACATTTCTGAGTGCCACTGATCGCGTGTGCGTAATTTGTGCAGGACCAATAGGCGACCAGGGTCGACCCGGGTCTGTGGGTCACACTGGTCCCAGCGGTGCTACAGGCAATACTGGACCGAAAGGCGACACGGGATTCCCCGGATCTCCTGGCTCTATCGGATTTACCGGTCAGCATGCAGCGTTTTAAGTAATAAACGATAATAATTCATTTATAGCCTTCACTTAGCCTACAAATTATTGCTGATTCTTCGGCAATCACTGCTGTCTTCTGCGAAACGATAGTTGTTTGCCGCTAGATAGCACGGCTGCAATATTTGTTATAGATATATAAAGAATTATTAACGTTTTAGTTACTGCTTCAATGTTTAACATCTGAGTTTATTCAAAAATATACTTTATAAAAGTGCATTTGAACAGTTTTTATGCGTTCATTATCTGTGTGTTTGAATGATGCATTTAGAAACATATTTACGTATAATTACAATACCTGAGAATCTGTTAAACGTTTTCAGTCTTTTGCACAAGGCCTTGACAAAAGAAGCTAAAACGATAAAACATGGATGCAAAAAAACATTTGAAAAGACTGGAAAAATTAACATGATAGACTAATCTTGCATCTTAAACGTAAATTAAAATCGGCAATATCTTTGGGGAGCCAGAAAAAAATTATAAACATTTATATAAATAACACGCTCTGCATTTTATTGCGAACAGAAATTATTGCAAGTTATTATAGTACCATAGTTATAGCAGTTTTGTTGGTTATCCGCTGGCTGTATGTGGTTACTGCTGTACAGGTTCGACTGGTGTTCGCGGTCCGACTGGTGTGCAGGGCTTCACCGGGTCAACCGGGCGCAAAGGTGATCGCGGTGAAACCGGCGATGTAGGAAGAGTCGGCGATACTGGTAAAAAATGTTTAATGCAACTTTGTTTTCAATGGGCTTTGCACCTATGAAACAAATAAAATATAATAAAACTGCATTAGGCCTATAAAAATCTTGGATTTGGAGCGGTCGCCGTCGACTTCAGTAACTGTTAGCCCAGGCTACTGCTTAATATTGGCTACAGAGCAGAGTATGGCGCAGAGAACTTGTAGCCTACTATTTTGTTGCATCGGTTCTACGTAATTGCGATACAACTGCAATATGCAACAAAATAATTGAAAATATATTGTATAATTGTAGATTAGGTCTATTGCATTTTTTAAGATCTGATGTTAGATGATTTAGGATTTCCAGAGAACTTTTGTGTCCGAATTCTCGACGGATTTCTTTGCGTACTGTGGTGTGTTGAACATAGGATGGACAGGTGCCAGTGGAGTGGCAGGTCAGAAAGGTGAGATTGGCTTCACGGGAATGACAGGTCGTCAAGGTGGTAGTGGAGACACGGGCGCTACAGGTCCGCAAGGACGTACTGGCAACAGCGGCGACACTGGCTTTACCGGCAGCACTGGTACTACACTATAGGCCTACTTATTATATAGCAACTTTTATTTCGCCAGGTGAAAGTGACAATCAAATACACAGTAAGAGACATAGACAGACAGACAGACAGACGGACAAACAAACATACAGAATATAATTTATATACACGGACAATGGTAAAATACAGAGAACAATGCAGACTGCAGGCCTGCCATAAGCAGACCCCTGCAAGTCTTTCAAATAGCACAGTTAGTCCAGCGTTATACAAAGTACGCAATATGCCATTGTTATTGTTAAATTTGCATAAGCTATCCATAAATGTTATGCGTTTTCTGCTACTTCTAGGCTTATATTGCGCTGTGAGCATTAACGTTATTTTGCTACACCAGTCGTCGGAACATTGTGTCACAGAATATTTCTAGCTACCATGATATTTTTCGTTTTGATTAAGTTTTTGTTCTGTTGCGTTACTGATACAAAAGTCATATCAAGAAAAAGCTTTCTATTTTTACTACAACTTCTTTACATTTATCATTACTATTAGTTGTTTAATTTAATTTCATTTTGTACTACTAGTATATTACTATTATTGTTGTTGTTGCTTTACTACCACTACTACTGTTATTATTAGGCTATACTACCACTACTAGTGGCTCGGTAGTTTAACGGTAACGTGTCAGACTTGTAATCCTGAGGTAACTTAGAGGCGCAAGTTCGACTCCGCACCGTGAAATTGCCGAGTAACGACCTTAGGCAAGTTGTTCACACACATGTGTCTCTGTCACCAAGCAGTGAGCTTATAATTTGGTACCGGCTTCATCGCTGGGACATAAACAGGCACACCGCGCATACACTGGCCCCGTATCCGTGGTCTCGCAGTGTAAAAACTGGTGTCTGGCTGAGGGCCTTAGGAAACGGAGATCAGCGCCGCCTTATGGGCCGTAAGGCTCGGGAAGGACTTTACGTTTACTTTTGCGTTTTTACCACTACTAAAGTTCTACTACTGTTGCAGGACCGCGTGGTGAGAGGGGAGAGGCCGGTGAAAAAGGCGTCCAAGGTTCAACCGGTACACAAGGTCCACGCGGTGACACTGGTAGACAAGGCGCGACTGGTCAGGCTGGTACGAGTGGAGCTACTGGGTCCACGGGACGGATAGGTGGCATCGGATACACAGGATGGACTGGTGCTATTGGACCCACCGGCGATCCGGGAATACCAGGCGCTCAGGGCTGGACCGGCGCCACAGGTTCACACAACGTTATTCGTCTCGTTATATCGATATAACAATGTATATTTCTCTGGATAATTTAGGCGTAAATCATTACGTTTATTCACTTCGTTGAAAGTATATTAAATGTACTTTCAGAATATGTGTATCATGAAGTTTCGTTGTCATCAAAACGCCACTTTTGGAAAAGGAAGATTGCATCTAATTAAGCCACTAGGATACAAAAAAAACTGCTGTAAAACAACTTGTATTAAAAGCTCGATAGAATTGAGAAATTAAAATAAAGTATTTTTTTGGCAAAAGTGGTTAATTTGGTTCAATTAATCGCCGTGTTGTTACTTATGACGTCGCCGCATGCACAAGAGGCGTTGTGCAGAAGCCCGGTATAGTCAGCGGCAGCGTCGTTTCTGCAGCATGCGTTAAGGCCGACGGTGAAAATTTTAAATAAAATGTCCGACTGCAGCATTGCATTGGTAACAAATGTTGTTACTTGTACATTGTTTGCTGGTATAGTTTGGGTGGAATCATTTGTCAACCAGGAGAGATTGGCAAGGGCTTCTATCTTTATACCTGGTGACCGCAACTTGCGTCCAGTGAAAAATAGCCGGGAAGTTTTGTTGAGGGCATATGCAAAATTGCTATTACTAGAAGCGCTGTTTTAGCTCAAAATGCACTACAAACCGTTTGGTGCCCGGGTTTGTCCGGATCCGAGGGGAGGGAGGAGGTGAAGATGGTGGGGATAACTTGAGCCGGATTTTGACTTTAGATTGGGGGGGATAGAAGCCACTGGAGATTTGCTTATTAGGCTTCATTGGTACTGTACTGTACTCTTTTTTTCTTTCTCATGCTGTACTGTATGATATTCTAGGTTGGACAGGTGCGTCAGGCCTGCACGGAGCAACTGGTCAGCCGGGAGAGACTGGTGCACCAGGCCAGAGCGGTGCTACCGGGGCCACCGGTCCATATGGTAGAACTGGTGACACTGGTCTACACGGTGGATCCGGTGCCACAGGCAGCACAGGTTAGCACCAGCTAGGCCTATACACCCGGGCCAATAGCAACGTTTATTTCAAATCATGTTTTTGTCTCTCTTTGTGCCAAAGTAAAATTAATCCTTTGATCGCTGTAAACAGTGACGTATTTGAAGGGGTTTTTTGCGTTTAGGCCTTTTTCCCTTCAAAGGTGACAAAATTTTACGTGATTTTTGACTTACCGTGTAGTATATAAACTTAGCATACGTCTGGCACACTTCTGTCGTGACTATTGTATTAGCGGATCATAGCAGTTGTTAAGACTGAAAAGTGAACATTAGTGCACGCACTGTGAGTCCCATTATCGTCGCCATCATCACTGCCTTAAAATGAAACGCAAAACTAAGCCTAACTTGATAGGACAACTAACCTTCAATATAACGAAACTTTAGAAATTCATATGTGCTGTATAAAACATCAAAATGACGAGAAATCTGCATCGACAGGAAGAACGTTCCCAATAAGTACAACACGTTCTCTGAAAAACTCAACGTACAATGCAATTGCAGCTGGAATGTTGCTTATGGATTATATTTATAAAAATTATAATTCATTGTAAGTTTATTAAGCGAGAAGCTGTTGTTTGCAGGAGTGACAGGTCCAAGGGGCTACACGGGTGCAACCGGTCAAACTGGGTTCACCGGTGCGACTGGGGCCACAGGCTGGACTGGTACTCCAGGCTTGAAGGGCAACAGCGGAGCTACGGGCGCCACAGGTAAGCTATACACAGATAGAATGCTCGTAATTTGAGGTTTAATAAAAACAGACAAACTGCTAACATACAATACCACGAATTAGGAAACAATGACATGAATGGTGCAAAAAAGCCCAATTGTCGCTATGTGCCGCCTATGTCTAAAGGTCAGCATGATGGCAGAATCCGGCTTCTGGTCGCAGAGAGTAAACGAATACCCTGAGATGACTACAGATTCATAGACGCTACGTTAACGCAGCTCTGGAGCGCTACAGTCAACGCTAGTAGCCTATAACAGACGTCGTGCGCGGTCATCTCGCCAGGCGCTATCTAGGCCTAATGTAATTAATTAAAATAAATTACAGCCCTTTCACGGAATGGGGGTTGTATGAGTGGGGTTCGACTAGGTACCACAGAGCTCATTGCTCAGACAATTTTCTGGTAAGACTTGCCATTTATCCACAATACGTGCATTACAAACAAACGACAGGCGACAGATGACGGACAACAGACACTTGTTGTAAATCTTGTGCCAAATGACGGCCTTAGTACGAAAACGCTTCGTTGGAGTAGTATTTACTTGGTGGTGGCTGTCTGTGGGACACTGTACAGGTGCAGTTGGCGAGCAAGGTTTCACTGGTGCCGTAGGTGAGACCGGCAGTACTGGCCAATCAGGAGGAACTGGCTACACTGGACGCACGGGACCGCGCGGTATCCAAATTTGTTCTCTTTGCTTGACTTGCTTCAACATATCGGCTGTTTACATCATAGTGTTTTGTGACTGAAAATTCATTTCTCTCTAGGACGTAATACATGCACAGTAAGCGCAAATAGAAGTAAGTAAGTATTAACATGGAAGCAAGAGAGTCGTAGCTGTTTAACTGTCAAATGCAATAATTTGACACAAGTGTTTAAATCAATTTAGCCAAATCCAAAAAGTTGTTATTGAAATATTGAGAAACGTTGTTTTGTCTGTCTTGGATATCTGGCTGCAAAACTGCTGCCATTTTGGCAAGTAAAGATTTGTATTCTTATATCATTGTTGTTCGTTAAAAGCAGATACTTTATACTCGTGTAAAATTTGTTGTTCACTTGAAGGTTACTAGTTAATATCTGTTGTTAACTGTTTGCAGGCGACACGGGCAATACGGGGCCAGTGGGTGCTACAGGACGCGAGGGGCCGATCGGTATGACTGGTGGGACTGGCTCCAAGGGACAGAAAGGTGACCAAGGTCTCACGGGTCGTCAAGGTGCTACCGGTCCGCAAGGATTTATCGGTCCGCCTGGATTCACCGGATCTCGCGGATTCACTGGTAGTACTGGTGTGAAAGGCGATGAGGGAAAGATGGGAGCGACCGGTAGGCATGGCATAGATGGACAGATGGGAGCAACTGGCGTCAAAGGAGACACAGGTGTGCAATTAATTAACTCGGTTCAGTTCAGTGACAGCATTCTGTTCCTGCAAGTCTCATAACAAAAGTTATGTCGGCTGCGCTGATGCGTAGCTGCGTGCAGACATATTTGTTTTTAGCTAGTGAAAGAACTGCCTAACTGTCAGTGATGTGTTCTTGAGCTCCGACGGCAAACTGTTCCACGCTGATGGGCCAGCAGCTGAGAAACTTTGTGGACTGAGGCCTACAGTTCTCGTCCTCAGTGTGACCAAATCATCGACATCAGCGAACCGCATATGTCAGTGGGTTGAGGTTGCCGTCACTGGAGTGAGCAGTGCAGATCGTCTTGAAGAGTTGGCGTGATGCTGGTGCATTTCCGCTTTTTGACCATCAGTAGCACTGGCGTTTTTGTGTTTCATGTTTTTTAATAATCCAATGATAATACGGTGTAGCAGGCAAAATGGCATACACCCAATTTGCGGTGTATAGATATTTGAAGTAAACATTAAGCTAAAAGTTGAACTTTTTCCTGAGCAAGATCGCGGATAAATAGGGTTAGTGCATCGCACGGTGTGCTTGTTTTCGCCCCAGCTTTTGCTAGCATTCATTGCACTTACCCACGGACGAATAGCATTTGCAAGTCGTCATATTATCATTTCAAAGCTCTTCGTCACATACGTAAATTGTTATCTGATGATGCTGCTAGGACCTTCGCTTGTGCCATGGTTGCCGGAAGACTCGACTACTATAATGCAGTCCTATAGGGTTCTTCGTCCATGAACATTGACAAACTCCAGCGTGTCCAAAATACACTAGCCAGGTTGGTCTCAAAAACGCACCGGCGTGATCACATCACTCCATTTTTCGCCGACCTACACTGGCTTCGCATTGTTCACTTACAAAACTCTGACAATTCAGCAACCGCAGTATTTGTCAGAACTCATTCGTCTCTACGAGACTTCAAGACAGCTACGACCTCCCGGTGCTAACATCCTGCAGTACAGTCCAGCAGTTCTCAACTTTTCTAGGAGTGCTTTCTGTCGTGCTTCGCCCACAATCTGGAACAATCTGCCCGAAACAGTTATTTTTGATATAACTGTATCTACTAGTCTACTGATGCCTTTAAATCTAGGCTTAAAACTGCTCTATACAGTCGTGCGTTCCTCTACTGACATGTGACCTTATCCGCACTTGAGATTCTTCACGTTGTGAAAGACCTAACGTGCGTTATAAACTGAGTATAATAATAATAACGCGCAGGTACATAGAGGCTATGCCTCGGGACCACGTTCTGGTAAAGCTCGACTTTACAAACGCATTCAACGGGATTCACAGAGATGATATGCTCCACTCTGTGTACAACTGGATCCCAGAACTCTACGCGTTCTGTAAGTCAGCTTACGGTCAGCCGTCCGTTCTACACTTTGGGACTTACACCATTCTGTCCCAGGA
>Ga0209367_1011867_pt1 | contig 11487 bp, 7 predicted proteins | sample WorMetLIZISLAND2_FD_187412 | JGI IMG/M metagenome (GOLD analysis project Ga0209367, IMG submission 187412) | Marine gutless worms symbiont microbial communities from Max Planck institute for Marine Microbiology, Germany - Olavius geniculatus... ... | reverse complement strand
GCTCACAGACAGCCTACGGGCTTCAGGAAAAACCCCACGACCGTGGGAGATCGCCGCCGGGGCCGGAAGATAATTACACCAGCGGGGCGGCGATTTCTTCCACAAACGCTTGTCCGGGAAATATTTCGTTTAAAATTGAACTCAGTTTTGTTATGATTGCAAAAACATTTTAAGTCCCAAAATAGCAACACGAGTCGGAGCTCGAAAGTCAGTCGTTGACCTAAGTCTCCATTTCTGTCTGTAGGCAAATAATTGGACATTCTTGAGGATTCCTTTCCCAGAGTCAACATGTCGGTCGGCACGTGATTGCACAGCGAAATCGTAATAGGTCCGCGGCATAGTCTAATAATTGTAAAGTGTAAGGCTTTTTACCACGCCTTGTCTACGTGACTTGTGGGACAGCTTTGCGTACAGAAACTGAGCACTTATAGTATTGACCAAGCGGGAAACAATCACACGTTTGAAGTACCGTCAACTTATTCGAACTTTCCCCTCCCTCAAAAAAATCCACGTCAAAATTACTTCGTGGCCACATAGGAAGTTGTTACTGAGCAAGCGTAGAAACCGATTTTAGTTTGGTAAATTTTATTTTTTTAACTCGAGATTTACTTTACCGTCCAATTTTTACGCACATTGACTATGATAATTCTCTTTATCTGCCTGTCTCTCACAATCCGGTACCGATTGGAACCCAGGTGAGATAGAGACTTCGGGTTTCAACGTGTGATACCGCCTAGAGTCTCTAGTACTTCGTGACAAAATTTGATGCCGCTGGCGTGAAAGAGGGGCACCACCTAAAAAGACGTCATTTTACTGCTATTAACTCGTCTATAGCGTAAAAATGGTTGTAGGTAGGCATTAACATGCTGCTTATTATAACAAGCACTGGTAACGAGCTTTTAGTGGTATTAACATCAATGACTTTAAACGACCTTTATCACCCAAAATATAGATTTTTAGTGATCTGTTTGCGACTTTTGTCTGCAGCGCACACTTCAAGAGTGAATTGCGACAAAATATATGAAGATAGACCAAGACAACTTGCAAACAAGAACTGCTGTAGGCTCTCGATCGTCTCATGAGGATTAGCTCAAATTTCTTGTTGACTAATATTCGTACATGTAAAATAAAGATACGGCACGAAGTTTTGAAAGAAAGACGTCACTGATACCGACAGTGAGCAATTACAAAGCGTTATTCTGTTATTCTTATGATCGAAGGTGCATGACACCTTTCACTATGATGAATGTTTTATCATTGACAAATCATTTTAAGATCAACTGGCATGTCTGTTTTTTAATACTGTTACGGTGATGATTCTTCCATTCGACTGTAATGCGTTGCACAGAATTCTCGCGAAGGATTTAACTTTGAAGATGTTGAATTGGAAGATCTGGAAAAACTGGAAAAGCGACAGCATCGTCGCAGTGGTTGCTCTGATGAGGACAGAGGTACGCACCCCGCAAGCTAAACATGCCCACGACATTTGTCAGCTAGTGAAACTGCTATTTTGCAACTAATTGCTTAATTAATTAGATTTAATTAATGTGTTCTTTTTAATTGGAGTCAGCAAGAAACTCAGAGAATAATGTATCTGTTGTTTGTCCAATACAATGCATAGCATTGAACAGAGCATAAAATCACCTGAGCGTCCGTGCGTACGTCCGTGCGTCCAACGTTTGAGGCTCCATATCTCCATAACGGTGCAAGATAGACGCACGGTCACAACGGACCACCTATAGGAAATGGCCTACGGCGAGTCAAATGGTCACGTGACTGATGACGTCACGCGACCCCCAGACATATCTAAATTGTGACCCCCGAAATTTTTTAGACTTTAAACCGTGCAAGATAGACACATGGTCATAATTGACCACCTATAGGAAACCGTATTTTGCATGTCCTACGTTCACATGACCGATGACGTCATGTGATCCCACAAGCTCAAGGTCATAGTCCGTAAATATTTAAGGTTTTTTTGTATTTCCATAGATTAAACGCACAAAACATATGCGTAGGTGAAGTTGCGTGACTCCAAAAAGTCAAAGTCGCAACCCGAATATCTTTAGTTTTCTACCTATTGACAATCTAGGAAACCGTTTATTGCTATAGCCTGGTTGCCTCCCGACCGACGATGTTAATTGTTTACTTATACTAATAGCGAAATATGACAATAACATTGCTGCTGTACAATTTATAAGTACATTTTTTAAAATTTTCACCACTAGAGGAACTGGTCTATAGTGAATTTAATTTATAAATTTAATTTATACGGACTTTACTGTAGGCCTAAGCTATCGAGATGCATTGGACAAACTCTATGTTTGTTTGAACATGATCTTGTTTTGTTTTTTTTTCTCTCAACAAACAGTATTCTTTAGAAAAGGGTGCCTAATTTGTAATTATGTGCGTTTACTAATCACTAATGCTGCATTTTACACGTATGTTATATAATAATTAAATAAAATTATTACTTAAAGTGGACAAAAAATTCGTTTTAATTGCAAGAATGTTGCTTTTCTGAATCGCTCGCTATGCGCGTTATGACACTGACAGTGACTGACATTGTAGTGGACAGAGAACAGCCGAAGGAGTTGGTAGCGACAAATGTGGCTAAAAGTAGCCGGACGGTGAATATCTGAACCTGACCTGATCTGACTGCACTATTTATCAAGCCTCTTAATATTTTATGTTGCACTTAACCGATAGTCTAAATGGACGCTGTTTATTTTTAGCTTTTTGGTCGATCGATCATTTCTATTTCTGACATCACAGAAACATTATTTATACATTTTGTTGTCGTCTGTCAAGTGACAGCGAAGTCTCATAATCTGCTGAGACTGCTGAGTTACTACTGACGGTTCATTTGCTTCTGTTGGCCTTAGCGAGCCGAGCATAGGCCTACATCATTTATTCCTACTCAGTGAAGAAGTGGCTGTCGACGCCTACACGTGACATTCCCAGCAACAATTGATTTAAATGGCTTTAACTCACTTCACTCAATTAAGCTTTTCTTATGTTTGCTAAGAGTCATTCAACGCTCAAGGTGCAAAACATTTGACACTGCGCATAAAATATATCGGGCGGTTTATAGAATAGTAAGACTGTTAGCTGTCGTACATTTATAAGTTCGTCAACCATAACCGATGTTCATAATTCTATTACTACCAAATCAATGTTAAACTTGAAAACATTATAACTGCATAAAAATAAAGATCTTATCACATCTGTAATGCGCCATAAAAATTGTCAGCTTTAAAATACTAGTGACCTTGTAGCTCATTTATTCTAAATCTGGTTATATTTTACAAGGTAGTGTAGCGACACGTTTGGACTCTGACGGATTTTTAATAAATCAATCAACAATCTTTTTATCCAGTGAATAAGCGTGATGTATTTGGGGATGCAAAGTTTTGGCCCACTCTGTATGCTACCGTGTCTGCTAGATGTGACATACAAAAATACGCATCAATGAATGCGTGGGTGTCGTCTGGGTACATTCGGGTGTAATTGACCTTGGCCGGTGACACGAATCACGAACGCATTACGTCACATCAGCAGCAGCAGTTGCAGCAGCTGCAGTTTGGACTTAGCCTAATAATATATCAAACCGCGTGTTAATTATACAGGTTGGCCTAATGTTCAATTCCGTTTACTTCCAATAATATACCACCGTAGTACAGCATGGCAGAAAGTGACTGGCAACTTTGCATGTGACGGAAGGATTTGTAAATATTAACAGTTAAAAATATTTTAGAGATGTGAAAACTTAACCTTTAATATTCTGATATTGGGACCGTGTGATGCAAAATAAACAACTCATCATTTACCAATGAACTGAAATGCTCGATCGTATTTAAGTAAGCTTATTAGTCTCGATCCGCTGAGTAACAAGGATCAAGGTTTATTAACTTCACGGCAACTTTTAGTGCAATTTGTGACTTCAAATTTCTTTTTTTTGTGGGTTAGAGCCGTTGTTTGATGCAGACCATGCTAGGTGACATTTGTTACGATAGCCGGCATCAATGATACAATAAAATAATAAAAAAAATTCAAATACAATATTTTGCACAGCATTTACAGTCATAGTGACGAACTGTGAGTAAAAAAACAGCGAAATTGCCACAACTCACACTGTAGTTTAGACGCCTAATCTCTCGTATTAATTAATGATCTACTCAAATGCGGCAGCAGATTGCAGCAAAAAAAACATGAATCAAAGTTTGTTTTTTATTCTAAGCAAAACATGGTTGATACAAAAAAGGCAAAACAAGTACGCACACATACATACCAACACGATCAAGCACAAATAATACAAGAAACTTAGCTTTCGCTAAAGAAAACGCACTATAGCCTACACAATATATGCCTGTTGCAGTATTGACCTCAAAAGTCATTCAAAGTCGATGTTTTTCATCTCATATGAAAAGACGTATGCGATTTCCTATTACTGATCAATAGTAACCTTGGCCCTATGTCTTACCGTTTGGCCACAATAGCACGTTTTAACTTTTTAAGTCATCAAAGATTAATGTCGACATGCATGCGGCGGTCAGTTTAGTTGCAAAGCGATTTAAACGTTAGCAGTAAACTGAGCACAATGGTTAAGTCTAAGTTGTAGTCGGCGCTTGGACCGATCGCGCGCCTGAGCAGCAGCTGCGAGAACATAAAGCATAATGTCGGCGCCGATTGCCGACATGTATGCAGCCATCCGTCTAGTTTCCCAACGGTTTAAGCGCCGACAGTAAATAGGCACGATGGTTAAGTCTAAGTTGCAGTCGGCGCTTGAGTCGCTCGACGCGCCTGAGCGGCACCTGCGTCAACATAAAACATAATGTCGGCGCCAAGTGCCGACATGTATGCGGCCGTCCGTCTAACTGCCGAGCAATGCAGGAGCCGACAGTAAATTTGGTTTAACAATGGTTAGGAAGTCTTGCAATCGACGCTTAAGCCGCCCCATTGCGCCTGAGAGATCGACGCGTGAGAAACCGTAACACAAACACTCGTACGTTATAGACATACGCGTTATTATGGCCGCTCTTTAAGTGTTGCACATTCTGTTATACGTATTTTTCTCTGCACACATTTTAGCCGTTACTGATCATAATTTTATGCCAAATAGAAACCAAATCCTGCCCACTCTATCCATTAGACAAAAAGCCCAGCTGTCGCTAGGGAAGAAGCGCCGCAGCCTATACTGTTCCTGTTGCAGCACTGACCTTTAAGGTCATCCAAGGTCGACGATTTTCATGTCATTTGAAAAACAATATGCAATTTTCTATTAGTGATTAATAGCAACCTATGCTCTATCTCTTACCGTTTCCGAGATACGACCAGTCTTCCGTTAAAAACGCACATTTTTCCTATACCCCTCCATTCAAACCCAAGTTTGAAAATGTTCCCTATGAACTGCATCCAATAAAATTTGTATGCAGGCAGCCTCGCCAAAGGGCTAATTACTGGTGTAAAAAGTTTTCGCCTAAAACCTACCCGTTAGCCAAGGTACATACATTACGGACAGACGGACGGACGTACAGCATAGCTGTAGCGCGTCAAAACAAATTGAACGAATACTTCAAATCACGCAATATAGCGACTAAGCAAACTTTCACTTAATTGTTCGGTTTGCTTAATACGGCGACAAGACGGCAAACAGTCGTGCGTGCGCCCGCAGTTGACATAAATGATCTGACTGTTGTCGCGACGGTTGACTGAATCACGTGAGACAAATTGCTGGCCAGGTGTGTAATGAATGATGATGATGCAAGACAGTCGCATGATTGCAGGTATAGGCGCTGGTCACTCGTGGCTGCAGTAGGTCACGCCAGTGCAGTTTCTTTCGGCTTCGTTCTCAGAACGCCATCTGAATCATGCCTGATGCTATTGCAAGTTCCGACTATCGGCGACAAGTTTTTTTTCTTTCTTTCTAGTGAATGTCTTGTCACGGCGTGACTCAGAGCGGTAAACCCATCCATCTAGCTGAATCTTCTTCACCGGTGTGGTGTTACCGGGCCCCACAATCTCAATACGTGTAAATACGATCTGTAGCTATTCCTGGAATCTGGACCTGTTCTGCAAATTGGGACTCATTTGTAGACGTAATATGTCTTATCAGCAACAATTAAATGCACGGTTTAAAAAACGCTCAAGTCAGAAAAATGATTAAACTGATCATGTTTTATTAACAAAATATTAACTAAACATTGGATTTGTGAAAGTTAGTAAAAGGCTGGCAGAGGAGCAAGAATATCGTGAATATGTAAGGTCTGCGTCTGCAGCAGCAGCCCTTCTCCATTCTTGGTCAACGTGCGTTCGAAATCGTTTTTGATTTTCACTACTTGTATCAAGTTAATGATCGTGCGAGAAAAATTGACAAAAAATCCGAGTAATGTTTTTTTAAAGATATTAAGTTTTTTTTGCAATTTGTTTACAAAATAAACGATTGCAAGTTTGCATCCGAAACGGTCATTGAGCCAATTCGGCATGCAGAAATTGGACAGTCAATTGAATGATCCGGCGTGAATTTGCAACACTACACTGCGTATAAAACAACTCGAGCGTTTTTTTATTTGCGAAAGGCCTTGTACAAATGCTTTGTAAGTAAATTTTACTATCCGTCTGTTCTACTTAGCTCAGTACTCCATACTAACATATTATAACTATCTCCCATGAATAAGTTTTCCGGTTTTTAATTTATGCAAATAAATAACCGTTTGCGCATATAGCAGTGCTGTAAAACAATTAAACCTGATCTCGCGGTCTGAAAACAGTAATTAGCCACGCTGCATGGTAGTGATCTGCTGCCGATACTTTCTACCAAGGCTATTCGTTTTTCCAGCCGCACAGCATCACCGCTATTTGACCAGTAGACCTATCACTCCTATCAGATTAGGACTGCACTGTTTGGTGACAAACACGTTAATGTGTAAGCATCATTCTAGCAACAATGAAACCGTTATCAGTAGCATATACTACCAAACCAAATTGTTACCAATACAAATTGAGCTATACACATTTTTGCATGCTGTTAATTTAAGACATTTATAAATACACATACATTTGTTTACATAAAACTCAAAAACAATTTTCTTGTGAAAGCTACGTAGACCAAAAGATTTACAGGATAGTCATAATATAACAGTAGAAAAAAACTCGCATAAAGTGCATGCTAAGTTTCGCCGACTTAGCTAATCCTGTTTGCGGTTGCCATTTATTTCTATTATTGAGATTTTCTGTAATGACTTCCTCGTGGTGCTTGATTCTAATGCACGAACGTTAAATCTATTTTTTTTTGTTTCTTGGCTTGTTTTTATTGTGCTTTTATTGCAGCCTGTAGGCCTATACTGCCACGTGCCTTGCGTTGGCGATTCAATCTATCTCATCAGCTGTCATTAATCTGATTTTCTTGTAAATGTCTAAATATATAAAGTTTCTGAATGAAGTTAAATAAATGCTTTTTCTGAAATTGCAGGAAAATTTTTTATAACTTTACGCGACCGTGCCGATAGACAAAGCAGCCTACGGCATTAAAAAATTAAACTTCCGATAACAAGGTAATTTGAGGTAGTGAATACTCATGCTGTTAATAATAACAAACAGCAATATCAGGAGATGATGGACTGCTATATAACAAAAGTAAAATTGTAAACTGAGGTTTATTTATAAGTATGACTTATTACAGAACCTAACTTTTCATCTATTATAGCTAAAGATAAAACCCAATGTTGTGTTGAATTAACAACTGCAGAACTGACTGCCCAAACTCACGCTCGGTCATTGACTTGATAGTGTCTGCATGCAGAATACGAGTTCGCAGTCCCGTTTATGATACAACTTTGCAATTGTTTTTATTCTTTTTTTCTAAGCAAATTGCGAAAAAGAACTTAGAAAAGTTTTGAGAAAAAAATCTCTGTTCGGAAATTGCTTTTTATTAAATTTGTTCGCACATTAACCCCTGTAGGCCTAATATTCTTGCACTGTTGGCACAAAGTCCGTCTTACTATCATAAATCCAATAGCCTACCATGCACTGCATTTCGATTCTATTTTTCACTTGGTCGCTTTTTAGACGGTGAATTTAATTGTTGTTGTTGGTGACATATACGTCTACAAAAAGGTCTAATTTGCAATAATGTCAATGAATACCCGCAATAGGCCTACAGTTCTATGTTTAGATGTTCAGCGAATGGCGTAGGCGTGCTGCGTGTCACGGTGTCCGTCGGTGTAACCTTGTCGCGCCGAAACATGGAAACCGTGTACAATGGATGACCGTGAATGACAGCGAGCGCGGCATTCAGCTTTGTTCATTCGTGACCTAGTCACGTAGCTCGTCGCAAGTTTTGTCCCGCCGTCTCAAACCGGCTTAGGTCGCCGTGTTCGACAATACCCCCACGACAAAACTTTACTGCGAAAAAACCCTCCTCTGTGTTGAGTAGAATTGAAAACAATTTCCAATAGCTTTTCTCCTTCCCTCTGGCGCCGGGTTGGCATTGTCGTCCCTTGCTGATTTCTGACGTCGAAGCCAGAAATAATAAACAAAACGCGTTTAACAGGATACACTTACATTGAATGTCCGACTGACTAAATGTGTCGGCAGAGTGTGAAGAAAGGAAAGTATAGAAGCGCGATAAAAAAAATCTATCTTATGTGAAACTGTGTGGCGATATATAGAGCCTACTGGTTTAACCTGTTTTATCGTAGCGTGAGTTTGTTGTCAAATTGTCGTCGGGTTTTCTTGTCGGACACACGACAATACCTACCGCTAGCCACACTGACGATCGCACCTTTCTTCATCTACGAGCCGTCCCTTAGCAGACTCCGTCACTCGAAACGCAACGAAATGCCGACTGCCACATTTGTGGCGGAAACGCGCAATTTTGTCGCGCATGACTTAGTATTTCCGCGAAAACGCAGCAGCAGAGTCCAGGCCTGTACATGACGATCGAGATACTGCCATAGCACGCAGGCATGCGTAATTAGTCGCATGCAATCACGCTGCTAAATTCAGTTGGGACTTGGGACTATCTTTATCTTTATTTCAGACTAACGGAAAAAGACACACAAAACTAATAAAAGCACAGATAGGCTACATGAATACAGACAGCAGTATTACTAGTTCTAATGCTAATTTTCATTTTAGCGTTATAGCACATTATAGTTCAACGAGTGACGAGCCTTTTTATGGATGTCTATGCAATTAGTATTATTATTCAGTCAGAAATGCGAAGCATTTGACATAGAGTAGCTTTGAATGCGTGCGCTAATAATGAAGGTCACGTGTTCAGTGAGGCAGAACGGACAGTGACTCTGATTCACCATGCAGACAGCAGGATCACACACAGACACGCAGCGGCAGGTGTCCACTGCTGACGTCAGTCTTGACTCATCATCATTGACCGACCTTGAGCGAGCCCGCCATTAGCCTCAATGGATCACCAATGCCAGCCACTCCCGATCCGCAGTCCGTCTGACGCAGATCATTAGCTTCGTCAGCAAAAACCGCATCGAACTGGCGCCACAAGTTCACCTTCCCAATGACCACACGTACGCACACATGTGCAGCGAACTCGACCATTGAGGTTCGACGCGCCTGCACAATTACTATTCAACTGTTGTGAGACGCTGTCGCGCTGATGTGTTGGGAATATTGCACTTTTATGATTTTTCACATACCAGCAGCACTCCTTCCATTTCTGTCATTTCACTTCCGTTCAAAACGGTTTTGATTCTGTAAGTTTGCGTGCTACAGATTAACCTGGTAGCTTTCGAGCGCACATCGTTGTTCATTTGATTTCATTTCATTTTCTTGCACTTACCAGTTACAACTAGACAGAACTGTTATCTGCTTTTGGTTTCTATTAGTACGAGTCCAGGAAACGTCGGCGTTAGAGCAACTTGTACAGCGCATTTGAGTAAATCGTTGTCAACAAGAATGACAGAAGTAAATCCCGCGTGCCTTCACATAAGCTATAAGATAAAATAAAGCAATGTAAAAGAGCTTATTTTGTTCTAGTGAAATATATGCGAACACGTGCAATAAAGCGCAAGTTCTTTGTAGGTTCGTGTGAACTTGCGTAAAATTTGTATGGCAGTTGCATTGCACACCTGCAATAAAACAGTCGTTTGTTTTATTTTGTTTTATCGTAATTTTATTGCACATCGGCGAACTGCTGCTATGAAACAAAATTAGACGGAGTCTCCGGATATATTTTGTTCCGTTGAACGTGTGACAGCGTCCTTAATGATGATTCGTTGAGTGTGCGCAATTCGTAGCAGCAAAAGACGCTAAGCGAGAGGCCGACAGTTGTCTTGTCCGGTCGTGTGGCTACAGTTCGTGGAAAGTTCCCGCTGAGCTTCGGCTGAGGTCGATTTTATGTGTCACCGTGCATGCATTCCAGCTCAGTCAGTCATGTCACAGTCGGCCACCGCCCACGCGCACACGAGCTGAATGAATATTCGTTACTGTGACTTGTGGCGTTTCCTCAAGTGTGCAGGATTCCAGAATTGCTCTCGGCTTTTGTGCAAAACAATTCCGGCAAAAACATGTTTTTTTCTGGATGAGATCGATCAGCCCACGTTATATTAAAGCAAGGAAACGTGTCGAGTAATTTGCTGCTATAGAGGGCCTACTGCTGTGAGAAATTTTATCAGAAATGCAGATCACTGGCCAATTTGCGGCTGTCACTTTTTGTCTGTGAATTATACAAAGTCTCTCCAGTGCCGTGAAGTTGTGAACGATCTTGCCACTTTTGTATATAAATAGCCTGAATGACCTTGAAGCACTCTCAGTCTGGATGCAGGAAGTACACTGAGTGCACGGCGGATGAGGTAATTGTACGTGGAGATTTTATAACCGCGCGTCATCATGACGAAGCATTTTCGTCAATGTGCACGGTTCTCTCGGGCAAACGTGATGAGTTATACAGTCTGCACTCTGCACGCGAACGGCTTGCATTTTCGCAAGATCCAATGAAGCGGAGCTCACTTTCTATAAGAATATTTCGTCGCTTTTGTTCTAACCGCCGTTCGGATAACGTGCCATTCTACTATCGCCCTTGCGTCTTCGGGTCGGTCGATCCGTCTAAGCAAAACTTTTCGCGCGACTCTGTTCTAAGTGGGCCAAGGGCACGGACGGACGGATCGTCCTGACCTTGCCGGTTGAGGTCGTCGAAAAGTCGCGCTGCTCCTGCTGGTTATACATTTGCGTTGAAAAGAATGCAGTCACAGTCACAGTCGTGGAGAGCGACGGCGACCGGTTAGTGCTCAGCGAAGCGAACCGTTACATCCGGCTGTCAAAAGCGACTCGGTACCCGTGCCCCACATTTAATACCTGATAAGATCATCATCATCGTCAGCGGCGGGGTCGGATCGTCGTTTCCTTGACCGGCGCCATGCCGTGCTGCGACTACGTGGCTGCAGCATGCGCGCGTGTACGTAGGCGTGGCACGGCAGTCGGGCTACACGGCTGCGCCACGCGTGCTTTATAAGC
>Ga0209367_1011866_pt1 | contig 11488 bp, 4 predicted proteins | sample WorMetLIZISLAND2_FD_187412 | JGI IMG/M metagenome (GOLD analysis project Ga0209367, IMG submission 187412) | Marine gutless worms symbiont microbial communities from Max Planck institute for Marine Microbiology, Germany - Olavius geniculatus... ... | reverse complement strand
TGGGACAACCCTGCAGGAGTTAAGCCACGCTGCCCTAGATAGGCAGCGGTGGGCAGCGATAGTAAGAATGGCGTCAGACACCAACGGGCATTGAGCCCACGGTTGTCGATGATGATGATGATGATGATGATGAAGTTTTTGTGGTTTCCTACTATCCCTAACTCTAACCCTTACCAACTCTGATGCTGATCTTGACCATAACCCTACTTTTGATCTTGTCTTTTGACAAAACATTTGTCCTGACCTTAATTCGCTAGACAAACCAGACACATTTTACCCACATTCCACAGTCTGTCCATTGAAAGCTGCCATGTAACACTCCACTTATACACCATTTGTAAGCATGTGTGCATGGTAAATATAATCATTGTTAAAAAAATTGTCATCCCGGGATTAGGCTTACAGATTGGTCATTATTTGATACACCCAGTGCAGGAACCCACCCAGTAGACATATTTTATGCATAGGATGTGGTAAGCCATAGCAACGGAAGGTATTTGGGAGTGATTATGACTGTCAAAATACAAACTACAGTAGAATTCCCGGGATTTGGATGCTGCCAATTACAGGATTAGGGATATCGGGATTGTAGTCCTACTTGCCCAGTGGTCAGTAATTACTCAAAGTCAAAATGGGTCCCCGCCTTGGATCACCTCATGGCAAAATACAGGGTGGGCGAAAAACTTTCCATATATGAAAACTGGCAGATATGCTCCAGCAAAAGAGCACATAATGTGCAATTACAGTGGCTATACATAGCATTTACAAGTGTCTCTGGCAACCTGTAGAAACTTATATGTAGTAAATTGCCAAAAATGTTATTGTCACAAACCCACTCCAAGCATGGAAAATCACACCCATATCAGAAAAATGCAGTTAGTAGCTGCACTGCTTAATAATTCACATTTTGGTTTATTATGTGCTTAATTAGGTCATTACAACGTTTCTGGATCCAACCACTCAGCGTTATGCAACAATTTAAGCGTCTATGTTTCACACGGTGGTGTGTTGATGTAAATTAGGTGAGGTGGAAGTGAGTGCACCTTTCGTAATTCTATCATTTTGGCCATCTTTATGCCAAAAATTATTTAAGTTGGTGAAAATTTGACAAAGTTAGGACAAAAACAATGTTGATTGTTTTTTATTGAGACACGGCGTAAATATCAAAAATTACCATAAATGTTTTCAGTTGTTTTTGATAACCCCAAATACCGAAAATAACCTAAATACTGAAATCAACCCAAAATTTCAACCCCAACTGTAACCATAAACAATCAGTTTTCAGTAGTTTTCTGTAAGTTTTCGGTTGTTTTTGATATTTAGTACCACAGTAGCTAGTTAGGGTTTCAGTTGAGTGATGAAGAAAGCCTGTGATGCTGATATTTAGGTTGAAGTGTCACCACACTAATCACGTGTGTCCTTCAACATTACTGTGTGTGCTGGAGCTGTGTAGATTGATGTCAGTCAGTGCTGGTTGGTGCTGAATGAGCAGAGATTAATTTTAATCTGAGCTGAAGTACAGTCAGTCCAAGGCAGATCAATCATTGGATTGCAAGCCTGGCAGGTGCTGCAGTGCATTGGGTGTGAACAGTCCACACCACACTAAATTGCTGTTATATCTCTCGTTGCTCAGTTCACTGGCTGTTTTTTCAGTCTTCCCAGAAACTATTGGTTTGTTTAGCGTGCAGTTGGTTGCAGATAGGCACAGACATGCTGCTTATCATAACAAGCACTGCACTAGTGACGAGCTTTTTGGGGGTGTCAACATCAATCCTTGAACCCCTAAAATAGGGGGTTTTAGTGATTATTTTTGCAATTTTTGCAATGTGAAGCACATTTCAAGAGTGAATTGTGTCGAAATGACCAAAGTTGCCATGAATATGAAATTTTCACCATTGAATGTAGATTTTAGCAGTCCAAGTCCCAACCCCCTATGTTCAACAAGGCGTGCACACGTGGGTGTCAAAGAGGAGTACCCCCTAAAAGTGGTTATTTTTCTGCTATTGGCTTATATAGCATGAAAACGGTTGCAGATAGACACACACATGCTGTTTATCATAACAAGCACTAGCGACGAGTTCTTAGTGGTGTCAACATTGATGACTTTGAATGACTTTGAACCCCATGAATAGGGGCTTTTAGTGATTTTTTGCAATTTTCGGCTGCAGAAGAGTGAATTGCGATGAAATGGATGGAGAATGGAGATAGACCAAGACAAGCTGCGAAGAGGAACTGCTATAGGCTCATGCATGTCTCGTGAGCATTATTTACTGTTGTTTGTTTTACAGGCAGTTGGTGAAGAGTATAACATTATTCGTAGTAGGAATATATGTTGCTCGAGAGGTGGCGAGTGCTGAAGCGAGTGTGCCAGCTGGTGCATTCTAGGTTTGTACTGTTAGCCTTATTTGTTGTTTTTTGTTCACTGTTAGTCTGTGAGTTATAAGTTTGTTTTCAAGCTCTCTTGTGTAGTGTTGTTATGGTTCCGGAAAATGGAGCCAAGACTGCATTTTTACGTGCAAGAGCGCACTATGGTAATTCTCTCTGTCTGTCTGTTCATTCGTCCGTCCATCTGTCATGATCCGGTATCGTTTCAAGACCAGGTTAGATAGAGACTTTGGGTTTTCACCGTATGATAGCTTAGAGTCGTCAGTATTTTGTGACAAATTTTCATGCTGCTGGGTGAGGGGGATCTCAGACGAGGGGAAGAAAGAGGTACACCTTCTCTAAAAAGACGTTATTTTGCCGCTATTGGCTTGTCTGACGTGAAAATGGTTGCAGATAGGCTCAGACATGCTGCTTATCATAACAAGCACTGGCGACGAGCTTCTTAGGGGTGTCTGCATCAGTGACCTTGAATGACCTTGAACTTCCAAAATACGGGGTGTGAAGTTTTTGCTGCTGCGGGCTGTGACATATATTTCAAGGTTGAATTGCGCCGAAATGGCTGGAGATAGACCAAGACAACCTGCATATGAAATTTTTAACATTGAATGTAGATTTTAGTAGTCCAAGTCACGATCTTCTACATTCAATGCAGCCTGCACACCAGGATGTGAAAGAGGGGTACCCTCTAAAAAGTGGTTATTTATCTGCGATTGCTTTGTCTAGCACGAGAACGGTTGCAGATAGGCACAGACTTGCTACTTATCATAACGAGCACTGGTGATGCGATTTTTAGTGATATCAGCATCGGTGACATTGAATGACCCTTATCTGCCAAAATAGGGTTTTTTAGTGATTTTTCGCTTTTTTTGGCTGTAGAAGATTGAACTACGACGAAATGGATAAAGATACCAAGACAACTTGCAAAGAGGAATTGCTAGAAGCTCTCATGTGTCTCATGAGCAATTGAGCATTAGCTCAGATTTCTTGTTTTGAATCAAAATTAAGTGCAACCGAAAGTGGATGGTTTTGAAATCAGGATGACCACTCACATAGAAACCTGGAAAAGTCGTGGAATTTCAGTGTGCTCAGGGAAATAATAAACCGTCTTTATTTCGCATTTTCTTGTGAATGTGAAAATGTGAAATAAAGACTGTATAGCACAATTATGCCATAGCCTAATGTTTTTACTTTTATTAACTTTTTTCTGTTTGTGAAGCAACGACTGTCGACCACAGCATTAAACAATATATTGATGAATCTTGGCCTGCCCTATTGGAAAGGTCAGAGAAAAGTCAGTGAATTTCATTAGACCTGGAAAGCGGTGACCGTGTGAAATGTGGCAGATGGTTTGTTGTGTTCGCCTTGAACGTCAATACTATAGACACAAACGACTGGATCCCGACTCATCAGGCCACAGATTATGGGCGAGTATCCCACCAGGCGAGGTGGTCACGGCCAGTTAATTAGTGTCTGTGAAGCTGGTGTTGGCAGCTTGCGGCGTTAGTGATGCTGTGACGGTGGTGAGACCAGTTATGTAATCAGCGCGGTGGCGATGTTAACAAACCCCATGCAGTAGCGAGCGACGCTTTGATGGGGCCGCCTACCAGCGTCGTTAACACATGTCAGCAGAGCTTAGAGGGCCTACTAGTTTGCAGGTGATAGGCTTGAAAGTGGGGCGCAAACGTTATGTCGCGCTGTCTCCCTCGTTTCGTGCCCCCCCATCTGTCTCTTTATCCATCTCTTTAACTGCCAGAATGTCCGCCTCTGTCTGTGCATGATGAACGTATATCGCCCGCCGTGTGGCTCCCTAGTTCCATGCAAGTAGTAGCGAGGTGGCAGCAACAAAAAATGGGCCATAGTACAGTCAGCTGACCTAACCTTGACCTATTTCATTTCAGTGCAGCTGTCCTGGCCCTGGCTCTGTTATTTGACTTTGACCACAGCCTGATTTGGTCTGTGTGAACAAGGCCATCTCAGCCTTTACCCTTGTGCACGTACTGGTCATACGCAGTCCAGCCTGTGGCTATATAATTCTAGTTTTGACCTCGTGCGCCGCCCGCTAAAGTCTAGAGCTTTCCCTGGGGCTGAGAGTGATAGATTACAGCAGTGTTTTTCAACCTTTTTGCTGCAGCGGAACCCTACAAAAGTGTCAAAATCACTCACGGAACCCTATGGCATGCAATGATTTGTGAGTTCAATGGCATAAGCCTATGCAAAGTGAAATTTTCAGGATGTTTTGGGACTGATGTCCTTAGCGGAGTCAAGAGGCAGAAAACCTGTGGGAATCTGGGGCAAAACCCTGAAACATTGACGATAAAGCAGCATGCAAAAGACTTGTTTAATTTTACCGTATTAGATAATATTATTTAGCATTTTTATTTTACCCGTAACCACAAACACTTTACGAGGTGGTCGCCAACCGCCTAAAAATTGTCATTAGATCTTTTACGTTTTTATGCCCACGGACAGCTCAGGGAGCCAATTGTGCTAATAGGTGAAGCTTTTATAATTTTTTCAAGCAGAATGTTTCAGGAAATAAAGGTCTTTTAATAAATGGACACATGATTCCTTAACACTGTCGTTAATGAGTTAGTGTTCGGTGTTCAATGCAAATATTCTAACATTGTTAACAACAAGAAAAATATTTAACACTCTGTGCAAAAGTGGACGGCTATAAGCGTTAATTTGGAACTAAGCATTCGGTGCGTAGTACTTTTATGGCTTGTTCTGACGTAATTTTGCACACTAGGTTATTTTTATTTTTTTACTGATGAGCCACGGAACCCTTGGCAGATGCTCACGGAATGCTGCTTATATTTGGTTTTGGTAGTAACTCGTGGAGACGTTGAAGACAGAATGATCTGAACGAATGAAGCTCAAATTGTATAGCCACAGGCTGGACTGTGTCATATGACCAGTAAGGGCAAAGTCTGCATTTACCATTGTAAACGACAATGAACTATGTACTTGTTGATTTATCTCTAAACAGGCAAAGGTCCTGCGTCATGTACCCAGCAGGTGCAAAAGGAGGTCGCTTTGTTGACACAGGCCAAATCAGGCTGTGGTCAAGTTCAAATAACAGCCGGAGCCAGGACAGCTGCACTGAGGCAAAATAGGTCAAGGTTAAGTCAGCTGACTGTACTATGGCCCATTTTTGTTGATGTCACCTCTCTACTACTCATGCAATTTCGCCTCTTGCAGAGGTGGATGGCCGTGTGAATACTGGCTGTCAGCGTTGTTCAGCAAGGTACAGTCGTCGGAGGTTGGTCAGTCTGTCCGTCAGTCTGGACCATACACGCAGACGTCGTGATGCAACCAAGCAAGTACACAACTGATGCACATGACATAACCGCGCATGCGTTACCATAGTTACCATACCGTGCATTGTACTGAATGGAAACCAGGCTCTAGTTCTTGTCACTGTGGTCTGGTCTCATCTCGATGGCTTGCTTGGCAATGCTCACTTACCGCTTGCGGAGTTTGCCTTGCCATATCGCCAGATGTTGGCTTGATTGTCAAGACGTCCATTAGACAGTCAAACCTTCACACTCCTCACTCTCAAGCATTGCCAAAAAAATCGAACTGACCACGGAAAATGTTAAACCGTAACAATGCCAATCTTGTGACTGGAAATGAAAAAAATGAAGGATTTTATACTCGTGATCATGATATCAGTTATTGATATATAGTACTGAATAAACATACCATGCGATAGGCCTAACCATGCTAACTTTTTGTCACATTTAATATGCCGTAGTCTACTTTGCTTAGAGTTTCTATGCTGACAGTTGATCGTAAGAGTAGAACATGACAGCTACCTGTCTAATGACCACGTATCATTGCCAGAAGCGGTATTTTAGCCCCTCTGATTGGACTTAGCCACCAGGCGGCCTCACGTTGGGCCCTGCCCCAAAATTTTAGTTTTCTTGAATTTTTTATGACAGTCGACATTTGATCTTTGAACTGAAAGTTAGCACACTGGTTTACTCCTGATCTGGGGAATGTTCAGACTAATATGTTTTTCTATACTTTTTTGTGCTCGAGTTAATGCCCACTGTGGACAGATGGATGGACAGGGGCAAGCAATACCTGTAAGATGGGGCCTATTAGGATTAGGGGCCTATTAGGATGGCTGAATTATTATGTTAAACTCAACCTAAGTCATATGGTTCTTGTGTATTTGGTGATATTTTAGGTGGCAGTGAAGATCTGAAGTACTTCAGCAATGACCAGTGACTGTGCATGATATGGAGTTGCTTCAAGCTGTGACGATTGTAAAAACTTTGTGACTGATATGATCTTGCACATGTTATTGTCAACTTTGTTATTATCATAGCGAATAGCGATCTAATGTTCCTACAGAAACTAAAATTTTCACTGTATGATTTTCACTGGTGATTTCATGTGTTATATTATCGGAGTACAGCTTCCATTGTTTTATCTTTTGTATACAGGCCTGTCAAGAGGGTGGGGTAGGGGGTTAGCTACCCCGGGCCCCATGACATTTGGGGGGCCCCACTGTCGGCCAGAAATTTAAAAAGTACGCCAGAATGTACCATTTTGAACAGAAAAATTCAAAAAAATTTCTCCCAGAGGGAAATGTTTGGGGGCCCTGTGAGAATGTTTCCCTGGGCCCCGCTGTGGCTCTCGACGGGCCTGTTTGTATACACTGAATGTCAGATGACTTTGGGTTACTCGCAGCATGTATGCTGAGTTTTTGTTTTCATAATTGAACATCATTAGTTGATAGCATTTGCTTACTGAACATGCCTTTAGAGTACATGCAGACTTAAATGGTTCCAGTGGCATATTTGAGGAGGGGCATTGGGTTAACCTGCCATGTACCGCCCCCTCAGCTGACAAAGTTGTACATTTTGCTTGATGACGCATCACAATAGTCCTATATGTTAGTTAACAGAAAGATTTTTGCTTTTGCCAGACTTTGTTTCCAGATTCACTTCCCCTCTTCTTTAAAGATTAAATTTTAAATATGCCACTGTGTATTTACCCAACTAAGATGCTAATACATGACTAATTTTGCTACTGTCTTTACTGGTGCACTATCGTTCAGTGGTGTTGTTAGAGGTTTGACTAAAGCATGCATTGAACAGTTAGGTTACTGTTAAAGGCACTGACCTGAACTGACATGGTTTAGTTTTTGACTAACTGACCATTGGGCAAGCAGTACTGTATTACAGTAGGCACAGTCTAGCGGCCTCAGTGGCCTACGTGACTAGGTGCACGTATGCATCAGCCAATGACCAGTGAGCTCGCTCTGTCTGCCCGTTGGTCATTTCGTCAAAAACTAAACCCTGTCAGTTCATTTAGTTAGTTACGTCGCTCTGTGCCACCCCTTAATATACTGAGCTATAAAAAAGTCAAAACATTACGTTATTGGTGATAATTGTCAAATGTTAACCAATTTTTACCAGTTTTGCATTGTTGAAAAGTGAACTAAATTTTCAGCAAAACCTGTGTGCTATTTTCCACCTCAACTTAACACTGATCCCACACTACCTACCTACGCACTGTTGCTAGAGTAATGGCTCAACGCTTATAAGTTTTGCGAAACAGCGTCACTTTCGTGCTAAACTGCTAAATAGCCAGTAGCGGCCCCTCCCCCCTCTCTGCTTGCAGTGTTCTTTCAGTCTTGCCGCTAGGATCTATAACTCGTAACAATTCACTTATCGAGTGATTTTTAGTCCGCCCGGAAGCGATAGCTTTTGGAGCGGACTTAAGTTTTACTGCAGATGTTTTTATTTATTTTTTATTTCAACACGAGATCTCCGAGATGTGGTGGCTGATCAACAGTGATCAGACTTAGGCCAAATTTTATAATGCCGGTCCAAAATTTGGGGATGGGTAATTTTAGGAACCAAAACATGCAAAATTTAGCCGAATTTCGGACGATTTCAAAATACGGCGGCGGCAAATATCTCCGAAACGAATGAAGATATTGAAAATCGGACATGTACATCATCGACCGCCATTCCTTCCGCGTTCGGCGAAACAAGTCTGGTGAACTTTGGTACACTAATTTTGGAGATCTAATGGTGGAATCGTACTTATCCAAATCGACTTTTTTGGAAAACCATATTACAACCCCGAGGGGTTGCAACACCCCCAAATTTTTACATGCGCTAGAAAATGACAAGTCTTGCTAGTGCACCCTGACAGGGATGGGGGTCCTCCTTACGGTGTTTTTCGTGAAACTTTGCCACATGACGTGCCATATGGTGGACATGATCTTTAATGTACAAATTTTTGGGGGCCCGCACCACGAAAATTTGGGAGGGCAAAAACCTCAAAATTTTGCGCGATTTCGAACAATTTTGGATTTTGATCACAAATGTCTTAGAAATCGACTGAGATATCAGAAATCGGGAGCAAACTCGATCGAGGGTGATCTATGCAGGGTTTAGCAAAAAAATTGTGAAGTTCGGTCCACTAACAGAAAAAGTTATAGGTGTAGATGTTGACCTACCCTGAGTCGATAATGCACGTTCTGCGTATGCTAATGCATTTGAGTTCGGACACGTGACTGCTACGTGGGGAATTTCATCCTTCCCCTAAATTTTCTCCCTAATCGGACTTAGGACGCTTTGCAGACTTACGTTGGGCTTTGCCTCAATATCTAGTATTTTTAAGCAGGGGTCAAAGTAAGGGGGAATGTGGGGGGACTGCGTTCCCCCACCTCTTATTTTCAGTCTGTATAGTTCCCCCACGTCCTGTTACTAGTCTCTAGTTCCCCCACCTAAATGTGAAAATTACACGTAAGTGTTAGTTGCATGCTGAAATCAGTCTGGTCTGAATGATCCACAAAGTTAGGTTATGTTATGTTACTTAGGCCGATGTATGGCATATTGCGTTCCATACGGGATAACAAGACAGCGTCCCTAGTTGGGTGTGCTATGACTAAACCCACAGCCTTGTAAGTCGTAAGTCGAAATGTTTTAGAAGAAGTTACTTCCTTATAGAAAGTATACCACCTGGCAAAGAATCTTCTTTTCCCCTCCCCTTTCCCTTGTCTCATCTCTTCCCTCCACGTGCCCTTAGAAGTAGATCCGTTTCTTAAGCAACCCAGCATACAGTGCACAATCCTTAGCTTTCAGCGCTACCCAGACCACCTAGCTGGTTTTAAGGGGGGCCGCTTCGTGGCGGAAGGAAAAGGGAGAAGGAAAAGAAGAAAAGAGAAAAGCAAAAAGGAAGAAAAATTATGGAGAAGGGATAGGTTGACTTTCATGCGCACATCGGCGAAGACGGGCAGGGGGTCCAGGCCCCCAGTAGCCGGGCACAAGTTTTTGTTAAAAATAGATAATAGATACCAGGGTTTCAGAAAAATAGTTAAAACTCTGTTGCCGCCAGATGTGATATTTTAAAACTACAGGGTGGTCCAGCTAAAGTGAGGCCAACTTACATTTTTGCTGGTAACATTTGAATGCATAGGTAAAATTCAATGATTTTTTGCAAATGTGATAACAGTTCAGACACACACATTGGGAATCATAAAAATTTAATGTTGTTCGTCAGACGGCGTAACCGGGTTAGGTATTTTCTCCCTTGTTACATCTCATTTTACTGACTCACTCGCATAGGCCGATAATTTTACGTTTTGACGAACTTAATACAATTCTATGGTAAAATCGTCTGGTTTTGCTGTTATTTGTTAGCCTTTGCTTTTAAAATAATATCTTTGGGAATAGCTACCTGTTTCTGCATTTTGATGGGTAAAATAACGCGAGAGGACAGAATTGTTATAAAGGCGTTACGGGTGGAGAAGAACTGGAGCTCTCGCCGCTTTCTGAAAAAATTTGCCAGCAAAGCTTGGGGCAGATCAAGCCTTGACCGACTCATCAAAAAATTGATGCTGGATTTCTTAAAATTTGCATCACACCACTTCTTGTTGTATGCAGTTTACATTTGCAAAATATCATTGAATTTTACCTATGCATTCAAATGTTACCAGCAAAAATGTAAGTTGGCCTCACTTTAGCTGGACCACCCTGTATATTGCACCAAATTCGATTTCGGCTGGGGCACAGCATTTCCCAGACCTCTATGGAATTTATGGGTCCTGCGTTTAAGGGGAGAAACGCCAGAAAAATGGAGATGGGAATGGGAACATTTCTAAACTGCCAGCTTAGGCCTATTATGTTTGGGAAATTTTTTTCAGTATGTTGTGCACCACTCACCCCTCCACGACGTCCAAGCATTACTGTGCGAAAGAAAGTTGCTAGCTAAGATTCTTGAAAGCTCCGACTCCCAGCAATTAGATAAAAACACAACGACACAAAAAAAAACACAACTAGAATGATACATAGGCTCTGGTCAGTAACCCTCGGGAAAATTAGTAAAACTGGTGCCACCAGATGTGAGATTTGGTAGCTAAAATGCACCAAATTTGATTTCCGCTGCGGCTCCGCCTCAGACCCACTGGGAGAGCTTAGGCCTACAGCGCTCCCCCAGACTCTTAGCTGAATTTGAGGGGGCTTACTTCTAAGGGAGGGGAGGAAAGGGAACAAGTAGAGGGTCATGGAAAGGGGAAAAGGGAGGGAAGGGGAAGAGGGGAAAGGACAGGGAAATAGAGTTCCCTTACCTCTTCAATCCTACTTTGACCACTGTTTGTAAGCTTCATTAGCAATATTAACTGCATGCGTTTTTCGATCAGTAAACATTGTCCTGAAATTACTAATGATTATGGAGGTAAAGCTTAATGGGGAAACGCTGATGGGGTGCCAGTTTTATGATGGAACACCGTCACTGATATATTAAATACGTAAATTCCACAAGTGCTCAACGGAGGTGAAGATCAGATTGTTCCGAGCCTATGGACACATTTTGCTGCTGAAAGCCTAAACAAATTTAGACGCTGTTATCATAAATGTTTTTTGGATACAGCAAGTATCACAGTGTCACTGCTGTTTTGTTTGATCTGAAACTCCCCAGTTTTAACACTATTATGCACAATTTTCGTCATGTATACAGTGCACACTGGTGGTCGTCTGGCAATATGTTGATAATTAATCTCAGAAACATTGGAATTGTTCCTATGTGTAGCTGATGTGTTTTGCTGACTGTGTTTGTGTTGCTCTTTGTGTGTGCA
>Ga0209367_1011865_pt1 | contig 11489 bp, 11 predicted proteins | sample WorMetLIZISLAND2_FD_187412 | JGI IMG/M metagenome (GOLD analysis project Ga0209367, IMG submission 187412) | Marine gutless worms symbiont microbial communities from Max Planck institute for Marine Microbiology, Germany - Olavius geniculatus... ... | reverse complement strand
TATGTGCATTTTGTTCTGTTATTAAGCGTCATGAACTATTACCGATCGCTATTTGAAGCAATATGACTCGTATTCGCCAGGTGGCGCCACTGTTGCACATAATTAATTTCAATAACTTATGTTTTCTTGTTGAGAATGAAACGACCTTGATTTATGCAAAAAGTCGTGTAGATCTAAGCAGTATTTCTGAAGTTAGAAGCTATATAACAGAGTGGCCCCGTTTTTGGGGGCCACCCTGTAGCTTATTTGATCTCACCGTCTGCATCGAGCAACACTAAAGAGCGATGAAAGAGCAAAGAGGTTCCGAGTTCTCATAACAGCAATCCATCTACCAGGATCACGGATGTATGTAGCCTACGACATCGTCGTCGGCGATAGAACAACACAACTTGCTGCTGGCAACGAAAATTTTCACCGTAGGCCCTGCAAGAAAACTACTGCATTCTGACTAGCGAGATGCAAATTACTCGTATCGACGCATAATACCGTGACTCTAAGCATGTCAAGGTTTGGCTAACACTATACCCTATCTTAGACCTTAGTCCTTTTGTGACCAGCACATCGGACAGCCGATTTCTTTTACTCTCCTTTGCTCGTTGCCCTGAGACAGATGTAGTCCCATGATGAGTATGTCTTACTTCGGTCATACAACGGGGCACGAGAGCTTAGAGAAAGATATCATGCTGAGCATCATGCCCGGAAAACGTCGGCAAGGTGGTCAGAAAAAGCAATGGATTAATGATATCGTTCAGTGGGGCGACAGAGTCTGGTCGAAATGGTAAGACAGGCTGAAAACAGAAAGAGTTACCGGTGCTTAGTTTATGAAGCCGCCTACGCTCGTACATAGGGCCCGGCAAGCTGATGACGTCTTTCGAGGTGATGGGTGGTCAACCTCACTTTCTCTTCTCGTCTGTAATCCAGTGCAGTGCTTATCTCAGCTTTTCTGGGGTTCTGCATGTAAACATGACTAAAATAGTGCAGTCGTCTCTCTCTACCTTGTATTGTCTTGTAGTATCGCTTTTACGTTCGTTTCTCACTTCGTTTTACGACATAACATGCAATAGTTTCTTCAAACAGTATGGCTTCTAGACGTTTTCGGTTCGCTTTCGTCTCAGACCACATTTCTGCACAATATACGAGCAAACTGGTAATTAAACGTCAATTTTTGCGTTGGCGCTTCTGGGGCAAACACCTTGTTGTGTGTCATGCGATAATAATATCTCAGGCGCACAGACGCAAAAAAATTAAGATTAATTACCACAATGGTGTGTGCAATTACACTGCTACGGGGCAAGGTGTGTATGTTAACGACCTACGGCACACGAGTGCAGTGCCTCAACGTGCGTGTGGTTTCACAGGCTTACTGTGGCGACATCAAAATTAGTATAATGGTGCAATTCATCAATTAAGCCTAAGACTCGTGAGATTTACAAAGTCACAAAAAAAGCCATCCATGAATGTCTGATGCTCGAGAAATAATTGTGTCATATCTATCCTCGGAAAGCTTTTATTTAGCTTCTTTGCGAATTTTGAGAGTAAGTTCGTCACGAGAGTGCTATCGCCGAACTTTGCACTTGGTAAGCAGAGGTGTGACCGTGTGAGATGTAAATTTTAAATGAATGAAAAAAAAACGCAAATTCACGGATGTGGTGTTAACGACCGATAAACGAACTTTTGCTGACAATAATTGTCAACCGTATAACTAACGGTCGCGCTTGTCGTACGATCTGTCGTCTGTCTGTCTTCTGTAACGTATGTAATGTGGCTAAACCGTACGTCGTAAAGGATCTGCGATGATACTGTTGTATGAGGCGTTGGTAACTTTTAATGGGCTGTCAATTATAATAATGTCGCCATCTGCAGCAATTTGGCCGCATTTTTCAACGAAAGATTATTTGCGAAAGTTGTCCAAAGTTTACGTTATAGCAAAAATTGTGTAAATAACTAAGCAACTGCGCTCCCATTTGCTGGCATTTGGGTGCAGACAGGTACGGTCGGCTTCCCCCAGCGACTGCTATGGCGTTTGTCACTGAAATTCGTCGCTGACATAATTGAAAAAGATGTATTCTTAACCACACTAAAAATTACGCAACAAAAATAGCTCGCTTCGATTGTCAACAGCAGTAACGAAACATTCTATAAATGCAGCGTTTAGGATACGTACCGACCATTGGCGCTTGAAGCAAATTGAAATTTTTTTCTTAGTTATATTTTTGTCTTATGTGTGCAGTGTCTATCAAATTTGTGACAAATAAAAATGTATATAATAGGCAATTACTGTTACTTCACAGCGTTTTAAACTAATCATTATCATTTTTCAGCAAAATAATAACAATTCGCAAACAAAAACTTACAATAAATAACTCGTTCTATTTGCTAAACATTGATTGAAAAAATTTCATCACAGTAAATATCGACCGTGGACGTTTCTGTGTTTTTTATAGTTTACAGCGGAGTCGCCAGGTAGTTGACCAACAGTGACATAGTGGACCTACATGCATGTACAATGATTGTAATCTGAGATAGAATGTTTCTGCCGTCGCAACCCATCTCCCATCACCCACTGTCTGGAATTGCAGCCAGAAAGAATCTCAAGCAATTATTTAATGCCACTGGGCAGCTTATTCAAACCGAGGAAGCAACTTGACAGGTAAAAAAAGCAGAGAAACTGTTATTGTTTAATATAACATTCGGCTATTTAATTTTGACTACTGAGCTGAGCATTACTGAGCACTGACTGATATCTATTTCGTACAACTGTGGTATAATTAAGTGGTGTAATTAAACTAGTCAACGGTTGGAATAAATGTTGATGTAGGCCTACTACGATTGAAAATATTGGTTTTCAGTAGGAAGAACTTGGGCGTTCTGGAACACAATGACCTTGACAGGCCAAGGTCAAGGTCAAAGGTCAAGGTCGTCACGTGACATATCTAGGTCAAAGTTGAGGTCTGAGGCCATCAATCATTTTTGACAGGTCAAGGTCAAGGTTAAGGTCAAAGGTCATCAAGTACATTTTTTCACATATCTAGGCCAAAGTCGAGGTCTGAAAGCATAAAGTATTTTTTGACATATTTAGGTCAAGGTCAAGGTCATCGAATGCATTTGGCGGCAGGTCAACGACTCACACCAGGCCTAAGTATCCTACAGTAGTCCATTATTAGTGCCTAAATTGGATTATTTTTAATATTAATTTTTATTAGTCGTATTAATTCGGTAAAGTAAAAATGTAGGCCCATAACATAAACCTGACATCGGCCACTGACGTACGTTATACGTCGATAATGGTGTGCGTATCTGTTACGTAGCTGTCAACAAGTCCAAAGTGCACCGTCCTTGCGTCTACATACGGTATCCAGACGTCGAGAATCCAACCCACAGCACGAGTCCAAAGTTCGACTTGTTGCTGTCTCAGTGTGATACGTACGTTATACGCACGTAATGCGTTCGTAAATGAAAGATATTTTTAGCTTTATTAGCTTTATTTGTTATTACCAGCTGTATTAATTTAGTTTCCACCGCACTCGTTTATAGCAAGTCTAAGGGCTAAATACTGTAAATGTATATCTTACGTATCCGTCAAGCCTCTCGACGGGTCTGTACATATGTACTACGTCGTTGCCATTTTTCGTGATCGTGAATGAACGACGTGCTGCATCGACATAAAACACACATGTACGTTATACGTTGAGCATCTCACCCGCAGCGCGGGTCCAAAGGTTAGATTTTCTGCCGGCTCAACATGATACGTACGTTGTACGTCGGTATATGTATACATTCGTAATACGTTCGTAATACGTCCACGTGCCACTGCGCGTGATATGTAGTCTATAACGTTAAGCTGGCAAGTACATCGTATCACGTCCTAGCTGTAGGAATACTACGTTGTAGCGTTACATTTATGTTTTGTGTAATGAAATATTTTTAGTATTAATTGTCTTTATTAACCTCATTAATTCTGTAAAATGTAGTTTCTGTTGCGTACACGCAGGTTTTACATAACTGTCAATGTCGTAAAAAGTTCAAAGTCTGCCGTACCTACGCACTATGATGCGTGAGTATATCTTATCTTATCCATAGTTCTAACCATAGGCTTCCTACACTGTTAATGCTACAGCATGGTGTTTCGTCTGGTGGCTCGACCACTACGTACGTTAAAAATTTTCCTCTAGTCACACTAGTAGGTCATGCTTACATTGCTGTCTGCATGACTAATACGACTGTTTATAGGCCTACCCCTTACTACGTCGTTGCCATTTCTTGTAATCATAAGTCACATCGACATAAGCATTCACCCATGTGCGTTATACGTCGATAATGGTGTGCGTATCTGTTTCGTAGCTGTCGACAAGTCCAATACCACGTAATGCGTTGTTGTATCCCACACGATGAATCAGTTCATGTAGCCCTATTACTTGCAATATTCCTGCAAGATGAAGAGCAGGTCACACACAGTTTGTATCTATTTTTGTCTAATATATACTAACTCCTGACATTGTACTACCATGGCGCGCACCGCGGATTCGTGTAAAGTGTTTGCGAATGCACTTGATAACCTTTTGACCTTTGACCTCAAGCTGAATTTGTTGAAAATGACTAGTGTTCCACTCCGATGGGACGTGCGAGCACCTGGTAGTACCATGAAAGGACTTGACCCGGTCGGATACCGATCGGATCCTGTGGCGACACTGCGTGCGAACTTGAATGTCTTAAAGGATGCCATCTAACTGACCGACTCGAAAACCCCTTGGGTGTAAGAATATCCGGTATATTTCTTCTACAAAAGTACCCTGTAGCAAACTTAGCGTTAAAATTTATATTTCGCAAATGTATCATTTTTTACAATAGAATTGTTTATTGCGCATATCGTAGAGCTTCTCGAGTGTAATGTAGTGTCGAGCAACTGAAAGGTAAAAGAATAGAACTTTAGATTTTCCTTGATGTGATGTATTGTGTTTAATAGTACGATGTAGATTAATACGTGTAGGACAAATTACGATGAACACAAACAGCAGCTGTCTTGGAATCCACGCTTAAGTGTCCATTGTCAAATGAAAATTGTACAAATTGTAATGCAAATGTGCTACAGACGACTAAATGCAACGGTGTATTAACATGAACTATACAGAATGTATGATATATAGCTTAGCTTGTCTAACCATTTTGCTATACGCTACACACGACTGATTTAGGCACTAATAATGGACTACTGCAGGATACTTAGGTCTGGTGTGAGTCGTTGACCTGCCGCCAAATGCATTCGATGACCTTGACCTTTGACCTTGACCTTGACCTTCATTCATTGTGTTCCAGAACGCCCATGTTCTTCCCACTGTTTTCGGTTTCGTTTTCGGCCAATAACATTATGAACCGGTTTTTAACTCAAGAGCTCCATTTTCCCGCATTGTCCAGTCTGCATTTTCTTTCCGTGCAATATTGCGCCGGAAATTCTGCTGTCGGGCACGCTGTGTGTACGGGACTAATGACTTGGGCCGACGCCTGCGTCATTGCAGGCAAATGACTCTCCGCGATGCTTTACTTCCTGCTGTAGTTCGGTTGGTATCACCCGTGATTAATTCGTTTTAAACTAATCTGCGAAACTTAACTACTGGTTTACCTTTCTCGCCGTTAACATTAACGCACCCAGCCATTTCCGAAAGCGAAGGGGTGCGTGCCCACCCGTGCCCAGTGGTTCCGGCGCCTGACGACTTTAAAGGTGCGTTCTCACTGCGCGCGTTAACGCGCGCAGTGAGAACGTACCTTAACGGATGACGAAGAGAACTTCGTCGCCGCGCAATCAAAACTGTATATTGCACAACATCCACTGCCAACAAGAGAACGGACATATACAACAAGGGCCAAAGTAATCTGATAAAACGCGAAATCGTTGATCGATACTGCCATCTGGTAAATCATAAATCATCGTTTTTCGTACAAATCGGAAGCATTGCAGAACAACAGCATATTTTTCCGGACACGGTGTAATAGTTATTAACAGAAAATGAACAAACAACTATTTGCAATAATGCATGCTGGTATAGCGCGTAGAGAGTTGTGGGCCCGTTGCAGTGACCCGGAGTGCTGGTGATCGGCTGCGTTGAAGCACCCGGAGTACAGAGTGCCGCCGTCTCTGATCTGTTGAACCATGCACGTGTTGAATGAACGACTAGGACGCCGACGCCAGCCAGTCTGCACTGGGACATGAGAAGAAAACTTTACATATAGACACTCGACAGCTAGATCCGTTGCTAGGCATTTTGAGCCGGCGATTTCTAAACCTCATTAAGCTAGCATACAACCCAAGTTAGCTGGATGGATGACCAGCTCTATTAGCAGTCAGCGCCTTTAGTATGCCAGCAGTCCTGGTAACAAAGCATACTGTTACGCAGAACTCACCATTTCTTCCATAACGGTGGCTGCAAATATCGCCAGTACTCATCAAACCTCACACGATTAAAATTCTTTAAACTGTCATTCATAAATTCCGTTGTGTGCAAGATAGAGTCGTGACTTTTGGTTCTAGGATATGGTTTTCGGGATCGGCATAATCAACGGTGACATTTATATTTACCCCCGGTTGACCCCCGTTGCCATGGCAACGAAATTTGGGACACAATTGGCTATAACTCGGCTTGTGTAACAGATATCTGCGAGATTTTTTTTGCATCTGTGGGGGAGTTTTCGGAAATAGGCCATCAAATGCTGCTAACTGAATTTTACCCCGACCGACCGTTGTTGCCATGGCAACAAAATTTAAGACAAAATGGGCTATACCTCGGCTTGTACAACAAATATCACCAAAATCCTTGCATCTGACGGAGGTGCCGGTTGAGAGTTTGGCAATTAGATGACGTCAGTCGAAGTCTACCACAGCCAATCTTGATTACCAGGTATAACGAACAGCAGCGTAGTAGGAGTAGCAGCAGTAGTAAACACATCCAACTTTCTGTACCCAACCAGAAGTATACTGCTCTGCCTTTAAAAGGTAAAAGGTAAAAATACGAATCCCTGCTATAGCGCTTTTTACATGCGTCAGGCTCATTCCTCGACTTTTCGTAACAAAACAGCAAATATATGTAAAAAAAACTTACCAGTTTACAACTGTGTGTAAGGACGGTGTGATGATATCAGTCCTCTAAAACAGCAAAAATCATTTGGGTAACTTTAGATGGGGCTATGCATGGCGTTCTTACAAGCTGACTTTAGTTGGAAATCACTAGCATAGTCTAAAGCCTTCTTCATTTGATGTTATTTGTCGTATTAGGCTTACTTGTCCAATGGTTACCGAGTTGGCCTAACTGCCCAAAATGTGCACCGTAAAACAATAGATAGGCCTAAGCGTATAATATAAGCTTAACTAATGTAAAAGTCTGCGTAATGACGATATGGTGATCTCGTATAACTCCTTTCACTTTAGAACAAAATACTATAGGCCTGCTGCATCGGATGGTCATTACCATAATAGGCTACTCAGGCTAAAATTGAGTGCAATAACAGCAAATGTAAAGCCAAGACGACAGCCTGATCATTCATGTATGCAGTTAGGGCCTATAAATGGCAAGCACACGGATAAGTTTACGTTCTTATTAGACATCAACAATGTAACCATTAGACAAGTAAGAGTTAATACGAGAAATAACATCAAATGAAAAAGGCTTTAGACTATGTTAGTGATTACCAACTAAAGTCAGCTTGTAAGGATGCCATATGCTTAGCCCCATCTAAGGTTACCCAAATGATTTTTGCTGTTTTAGAAGACTGATATCAGCACATCGTTCTTACGCACAGTTGTAAACTGGTAAGTGTTTTTACATATATTTACATATATGAGTCATATATGCATTATTCATGTGTACATAATATGAAACATATATTTAATTTAGGACCTTAAACTGCATGATTACCTACTCATTTTGTCTATCCACGGCAGAATGTCCAGGCTGACATGGCTTGGGAGGCTTAGTTTAACCCATATATGTTTAGCATTCTCTATAAAGGAAACCTACTTTAACGATACGTCATAAAATAGCTCAGGCACATAATTATAATACAAAGACAGCATTCTTACTAACGGTCACCTATCGCAGTATTGAAGCCCAAATTCCATTATGCCGACTGTCACCGAAACTTCCCCGAGAGGAAAGTCGTGGACACAAATCATCTCGACATGTCGAGATGTTTGCGACAAAGTCCGTGACAAGTCCGCGACAAATCCGTTTATGTCGCTCTAATGGTCGTTACAATGCACGGGGAAAGTCGGCGACAAAGTCGGCGACAAGTTCCCGACAAAGTCGCGGACTTGTCGCGCGGACACAAATCACAAATCAGCGACGTGATTTGTGTCGCGAACTTTCATGATTTGTGTCCGCGACAAGTCTGCGACTTTGTCGGGAACTTGTCGCGGACTTTGTCGCAAAGTCGGCGTAATGGAATTTGGGCTTAACCAGACTCACTGTAAAGTAACCTCGTTGATGCGGTTAACGATGTTAACGCTAGACCCAGCCGCCACCGGGGACGGGAGCCGGAAGCTAAATATTTACTGCGTCTATTCGCAAGCAAGTATAGCGTACCCCGGCGTGCTATCTAGGGCCACATTCTAGGCGTGTGACGTGCTGAATCTTGCGTTGGTTTGTAAAGTGTTGCGGTTTTCGAGATGCAGAAGCGCTAGAATGAACAGTCAAAGGCGCCGATTTTTCCTTTTCTCTGGGTGCAAACTGGAATCTCGGTGCCGCATTATAGCGAAACGTCGTGTTAAACTACACTAGGTTGCACTGCGTGGCCTATAATAATAATAATAATTAGCCTTTTCTTGAGCGTTAAGAATTAACAATCAACGACACATCCACAAATCTTCTTTCTATAGGCCTATGCCTTACGATCGTTAGTTTATGGTGCATTAAACGTTTTTTTTAATGAAAAAGCCCTGCTATGGACGGCGAAAGTCACTCCCCAGTCCTCACTGGCAAGTTGCTAGCGTCGTCTTGCATCAAGTCACAAATCAGCGCACGCAGCAAACAACTGTGCGAGTCGTAAGCAAGTTTTCAGTCTCAAAATAGCGACTCGCTCGACCGGAGTCTGCGGAAACTGCATGTCAAACGCTGCTGATATGTCCCACCAGTGCCGTTACCGAGGACCGGAAATGACGGTTCTTCGAAGTCAATTCCAGACAGCCGGTTATTAGCATATCAATGACGCTATTACTAAGCAGTGATAACGATGTTAGCTGCCGACAGAAATATGTACACCAACGTTGTCTGTCCGTCTGTTTTCGTAAACCCCTTACCCTGTCCCATTTTCCCCAAGTCTTTATGCGGTTTTGCCGACTGCTGCATTTTTTCGCTGATTCGTCGACAACACGTTTAAGCTGCATATGGTATTTTTATGACAATCAGTCGTAACAGATGGCTTTATCTTGGAGATATCGATCATATCGGCTTGAGAGAATAGAACGACAGACTTACATTGCGGCAACTATAATTTTGATTTTGTTATTTTCGCGAAAATCTTTCAATGTGTTGGACGAAATCAAATAAACTATGCATCATGAGTCCACGATCCAGAAAAAACTTGTGAATTATTCGCATTTTGGTGGCTTTGTGAAATTCGCCAGTGCTTATGCTTAATCTAACATTTTCTTTTAAAAACAAGAAAAATGCGAAATTCCAAAAATTTGTTGAAAAATTTAATGTAAGCTAAAATACGTTACGATACTATTCCATAATTTTATATATTCGACGATTTTTGTCACATGCGGTCGATAACCTACGTCCACAGAAAATCGAAGTAAACTCAAACACTGAAATAAACAAAGCAAAAAAACGATGCAGCGGAACTACAATAAACAGTCCAGTAATAGAGTTATTGAACAGTGTAGAAAGTTTGGAAGATACTACAATCCATGTACGGAAGAAATATTTGCGAAAGGAAATGTTTTAAGTCTGGAGTGGAACGCTGATGTGGCGATAGATGGTGAAAATCGCAACAGTGACAATAGTGCGCTAAGAAAGGCATAAAGAAGTGAATTAAATCTAAATGAGCCCTTGAACAGGGCTGGCGAAATACAAACGACATTTAACATTTAATTCATGAAACGATCGATCAATGACTTTCAAAGAGGTTTGTGGTCGGGAACAATAGACAAGAAGCAAGTATACTGACGAGGGAGATCAAGTCTGGTCCGATCTAATCCATTGTAAGAGCAATTTTTATTGTGTAGCGCTATGGTAAATCAGCGCCATATATCACGAGCTCCGCTCACTGCTGTAGGCCTACCAGACAGATAGGCAGACTGAGGCATTACTAGACTTCTGTATATACGACAGACAAAACTAAATCAAAAACTGAAACACGTTCGTTAACTTTTAAGTCAATAGAGGCAAATAAGCTTTAAAACATTGGTGAAAGTAGAAACGTAATATGTGTGAAAACTGTAACTGTAAAATGCAATGGTGAAATAATTTCGAAAATCGCTCGTCGCTCCATTTCCATTTTTGCTCAAAAAAACAGTGAGCCGTTTAGACACCGCTTGCGAGCATTACCAATGGACAGTCATTGCTATTTGCTATAGCACATGTTGCGCTTTGTCGTTTAGCGCATTAGAGGTTTTTAACGATAATATAAATTGACATTTGACATTGACATTGACGGTGAACATGGATAAACGTTATGCATGTGAGCTAGGCCCACACACAACGGCCCGAAATAATGCGGAAACGTATTTGCTGGGGTGTCTACGAAAAATGAGGCATTGTTCCAGCGAAGATTAGTACTAAAGTTGAGTAGACAATAAGTTGCATGGCTGTTCGATATATCCCCGTGTATTCACCGGAAATAGCTTGAAAGTAGATGGATACTCGTCGGCGATACAACATAAGCCTACAATAGGCCTAAGCTTTGCAAGAGGCGTACGCCGACTACAAGGAACGGCACGCCAGAATTACGAGGGCTACATTGCCACTCAATATAAAAAGGCTTAGCTCCAACGCATTACGATCACAGAGCCATCAAGTTAGTCATTAACTTTGGTTTTATAGCCACGATCCGAACGTATGGACCAACGCAAGGGTAGAGTATGAAATGTATTGATGCTCACTCGCCCAAATGTTAGGGGTCATTTCTCGGCCCCTTTTAATGCCCCGTCATGACGCCGACTAGCGTCCTATGCTTATACACACCCTTATCCCTTCAGCTGGTAACACTCGTCTGCAGTTACGTATGTTTTGTTGATTCTAAAGCATCCACTTTCCTTCATAGTCGTACGTTCGGTAGCGCGGGTGTAGTGGCTGTAGATAACCGTACTGTCGTAGCTTGTTCGCAACGGTCGACGACAACACCGCGCCATGATGCGTTCACCAAGTTGTCGGTAGGCGGCGCGAAATGACTTGTTGCTGAGACTGTAGATGGCGAAGTTGAGACTGGCGTGCAGATGCGCTAGCATAGAAGTGATGAGGTGAACGGACAGCGGCAGACTGTCCGTGCTGTCATAGAGC
>Ga0209367_1011864_pt1 | contig 11490 bp, 5 predicted proteins | sample WorMetLIZISLAND2_FD_187412 | JGI IMG/M metagenome (GOLD analysis project Ga0209367, IMG submission 187412) | Marine gutless worms symbiont microbial communities from Max Planck institute for Marine Microbiology, Germany - Olavius geniculatus... ... | reverse complement strand
GTATGCATTCACATTCGAAAATCAAACACGTTAATTGCTGTTCGATAATTAAACTCATTAAATAAAACATATACATAAATAAATAATAAAAATACAAAATAAATTTCTAGTCATATAATTGACAGTACTAATCATAGCAAAAAAGTTAATAAATTAATTTTAAAATATGAACAAATAGTAGTGGGGTGAAAAATTCACCCCAGGTTAGCTTATATGTGATTCTGCCAGAGGTCATCCTCGGAGGGTTAAGCCTACCTGCTTACAGTACGTAACGTTATACGTCTCGCACGGATAAACAGGCTTAGGCCTATACGCACACAAAATGCCTAACACGTACGCACACTTTTTACAGCTACAATTCTATTACACGATTTTTACTGTACTTGTAGTTTTCCCTATGTAACTGACTTTAAGAACTCTGGTTCAGTTCAGTTTAGATGAATGAGTAATTTCACGGTTCGTGCAGCCTTGATTGCAGCCATTGTCGTGGATGCCTATACACTAGGCTACATATGCCTGTAACATACATCGATACCGTTTTAAATATTTGCGAAGTGATCTGTAATTTACGAGCAATTTCGTATACTTTGTTAATAAAAATTTCAGCTTATTTCTGCATCGCACTCGCACATTGATCTAGCCTAAGCCTAAACGTTGAAATTGGCAGTATAACGAATACGAATTGGTCCGCAAGATACAAAACAAAACAATCAGTGATGTAGCAATAAACCTCGAAAGCTTAATGGATATTAGTACAGAAAAATTAATGAAAAAAATTACAACATGTGATAGAACTTTCAGGGATGTGCACGAGACCTTCTGAGCCGAGACCGAGACGTTCAGAATTTTGTCCGAGACAAGACCGAGACAAAACGTTGCAGTGCATTATAAATTTAAATAAAACTAATAAAATTAATACTTAATATATGCATTTTTAGAGGGTTTTATGCCCAAAAAGCGTTTACTTCCGGGGCTGCGCCCGGAGACCGCGACCCCTTCCCAAGAAATCCATCTTTGTTCTCGGCTTTCGGCTTCAATTTCTGGCTATTTGGTTGGAGGTGTAGCATAGTGGTTAGAACGTTTGTCCTGGCCGGCGAACTTTCCCTATCTTGCGCTAGACTGATGAATGGTTTCTTGACCACTTTGTGGGTAAAGCGTCCGCTATCAGTCAGCCAACAAGGCCAACTCAGCCTGCCATCCCTCCGGGGTAGGTTAAATGAGTAGTAACCTATTTATATGGATTACTACTCATTTAACCGACCCCCGAGGGGTCAGCTGACTAGGGCTGCCTGGCCGGACCACTGCGCCAGCCTGTGTCTGCAGGATGCACGCGGTGGCTGTGCGGCCGACGGCTCTGGTCAGTGACGAAAAGCGCATTAGAGGCGTGTACGCGACGATGCGCTATACAAATTGAAACCTTTACCTTTACCTTTTTACCTTGGGAGCCATTTCGCCCTTTTGTGACTCGCGTGACTTTTGTTATACACCTACGTTAGAGGCAGCCTTAGTCAGCTGTAATGAGGTCCCCCACCTTCCGTAACCCATATAGGTGGGTTACTACTCATTTAACCAAATTCGTTCAGATTTGACATTTCTATTATACCATGTATAAGGGGTTACTTTTTTCGGACAGTGTATATTGTAAGGCGTCGGGGTTCGGTCCACGCATGAGTGCACTCATGTTTCTGCCAACAAACGAACATATTAGGCCTAAAACGAAGTTTAACAAGAAATATTATTACTAGACTGTGACCAATCTAATGTACTTCTCGCGCGTGTTATTTTCTTCTGTATTCTTCTAAGTGCTTTTTTGTTCCTTTTAACTTGTATTAGAGGTTACATATTTTTTAAAAAAACTTACCAGTTTACATTACTGTGTAAGGGCGACCAAGTAACACATCCAAAACAGCAGAAATTATTTTACTAGGACTCAGAGTGATAGAACGACGAACTGGCTGCTCTTACAAACCCATGTGACGTGACCCCATTTACCTCTTGCCACCCCGCATTATACCGGCGGCAACATGCAATAGAATGCATAGCCTAGCCAAAAATGTTATGACCAAAGCCATTTTATTTAGGTCTACAACACTTAAAAGCTCCATGGCTATGACTACATCCACGGCGCCGCGCCTATGAAATGCTAGAATATTAGGCGAAAAATGGGGGAAAGACAGAAGTTTCACGAGAATGTGTGATAACAAACAGATGTAATGTAATCAATGCGAAATACAGGGTGCGAAAAAAGTAGCCCCCTAAAGTTTATCGCTGTTTTCTCAGCAACCGCTTGGGATTTTAATTTAAAATTTTAAAGTTTTATTTACTGAAACCTTCAACATACAATTGCCAACTAAAATTTGATTATGTTGAAAAAAGTGAAAGTTATAAACTAACAGCAAGTTATTTAGTTTATAAATTATCACTTAATTATCGTTCTTTTAAAGCAATCGCCGGCTGCACACCGGGTTCATCTTTCAGCAGGTCGGCGCGCCAGCATACACAGCGCGCAGCACACGGAACGGGCTGCGGGCCAGCTGTTTAGATTTCATCACAAAGGACCAGTGGCCTCCAAATTCGCCCCATTCTCCGCTCACAGTCAAGCACATTTTGGTAGACTGCACCCGTTACAGTGCAGCACGTCAGAGATATTTTGCAGTGGACACACTCAAGGACGTTTTTAAAAATGTTGCATCTCGCAACATCATCGCTTATGTTAAAGATACACTGTATCAACTTTTACAATCGTATACAATGTTGTTTTTACATTAGCTTAATAGCCTTGAAACAGGTATTTTAACTTTGCTTTTAATACATATATTAACTGCTTTCAACTAATTTTAACCTCGTATGGCACTGGATGGCCTATTTTGTGCTGATGTGCCGTTAAGAAACTACTCACTCACTCACTCACTCCAAATTCGACGAATGTAAACCCAATGGACTATCGCGTGTAGGGTGCAATGTTGCAAGGCTTACTGCAAGCTTAAAACGAAGCCGAAAACCATCGCCGAAGTCAAGGAAACGCTTCAGGTCATCTGATGCAACCTGCCATAAGGACCGATTAACAAAGCTGTAAAAGACTTATCAAATTAAGCGACTGAAGACTTGTGTCGAAGCTTGGAGCTGGCGGTGGACACTTCGAACATTCACAGTGACAATAAAATTCTGGCATCTGATTATTAATTAACTGTATTGTTTTAGCGATGTTATTGACTTGGTGTTGTAGCTCGAACAATTTTAATGCTAAATAATCGGTAGGCGGTCATGTTAAAAAGTCTATAGGCCTAACTTCGTCGTTTTTCAACATAATCAAATTTTACTCAGCAGTTAGATGTAGAAAATTGTAGTAAATAAAACTGTGAAATGCCAAATTAAAATTCCAAACGTTTGCTGAGAAAACAGTGAAAAACTTTAGGGGGCTATTTTTTGCCGCACCTTGTAGGCCTATATTGCCTACGTTGCTTATACATGTAAATAAACACGATCGCCGTTTCCAGTTTCCACTTAGACGAATTTGCATTTGCTCGCGGTAACGACGGCACGGCAGTATTGTTTTTAGCTTTGTGCACTGTCAACACGATGAATCATGAACCGCTGCACTTAGCTTGACGAAGTTTTGCATGAACATGCACTTGACAAACTCTAGGTCAAAGGTCAAAGGTCACATGAGTTTATTTTATGACTTTTACGCGCGACAGCAGAATGCTTCGCGCGTCCTATTTATGACCTGGGCGTCTGTCCGTCTGTCCGTCTGTCACACTCTGCAGCCCTATCAAAACGGCAAAAGCTAGAATCACGGAATTTTCACTATAAGCTGTCACCAAAACCCTAGTTTTTTGTGACGAAATATCGTGCCGATTTACGTAAATTCTTTAAAAATTTATTATTCGACCTTACTACCATCTGTAGATATTGTACGTTTTTTGGATATTTATATTTTTCAAGGTAGTGTAGCGATATAATAGGTGTGGTATGCATGCCATCAGTAGCAAATTTTTTTCCACAGTTTACTGGTAAAAAAATTGTGACAATTGGTCAATATTTAGCGAAGATATACACAAGAAATTTGAGCTAATGCTCACGAGACGCGCGAAAGCCTATAGCAGTTTCGGTTCAGTAGTTTAGCTGAAAATTGGGGTGTTTGCGGTAAGCTAATATACAAATACCAAATTCTCTACCTGGATCGCTTAATGATAGTTCCGGGCGCCACCTTGTGAATGATATAGACTTGTGCCGAAATCGCCAAAAAAAATCCACAAAACCCCCTATTTTGGCGTTTAAGGTCATTCAAGGTCATTGAATTCGGCGACAATCGAGAGTTAGTGTACGACTTTTTATTAATAATTAATAGTAACTTATTCCCTATCTCGCACCATTATTGAGATACAGCGAGTTATTGGCCGAAAATCGCAAATTTTGCCCACCCCCTCTCATTTAGCGCCCTCGTTTGAAGTGACTCTTTTCGAATTTATGGAAAAGCTTTACGGTTCCTGAAACTAAAGTCTTTCGAGCAGACGATGTGACAGACAGACAGACAAACGGACAGGACTGCGATGGCTAAGACGCGCTGAAAGCAGTAACTGCTTTCGCGCGTAAAAAGTAGAATAGCTTACTTTTTTGGACCACCCTGTAGTCTGTGATTGTAAATAGTTAGTTCCGGACGGTCTCGATCTACTCATACGGTAGTTATAGAGTCGACCTATATTAAACTTTTGTTCATCAGGCATTTACTCAGTACAAATCTTGTCTCTGTTGCCAGCAGAAAAGCGAACATCTTCTAAGTAAGTATTAAATAAGTAATTTGCATCTGCGCCATTGTCATGTCAAAACAGAAGTTCGAATCGTAGGCGCTTTGACGATGACGTACAATTTAGTTCAGTTCAGCAGGGTAATTTGTGTTTGACAGTTCTAATAGCAGAGAGCTATCACGAACGTGCTGTTATCGCCAAGCTTTACCACATAGTTCAGTTTTCAGCTGACGGCAGAAAGAAGGCAACGAGTTCCAAGCTGTGGGTCAGGAGACCGAGAAGCCTCGCGGTCCATACCGTGTCAGTCGACAGAGCGGAACCCAGAGGTCGCGGCGCGACCACGACCGTACTATATAACAAGATTTGTTGTTCAGAATCGTGTATTTGCAAAAAAGTGTTCCGCTTACTGGAATCGTGATCGAACCGCCTTGATTACATGAGTCATCGGATCGTGACAAGCCGAGCTTTAAATTACAATCGCAGAAGTGGTAGAAAACATTGTTGTTCTTTCGTCAACTGCGCCTCGTGACCAGGGCGGTACGGGCGTACTAACTGAGAAACTGTACAGTACATTTAGCGAATAACAATGACGCCATAATCACGAAAGCTTATTCTACCGCAGTGCGTCAACTGTGCAAGTCCTTGGCAACTAGGCCTACTACACCTGCACTGCTCTGTACCAGTCACTAGCTGTTACACTTACACACAGTTGTCAGCCGTCAGCGTAAATTCGTTATGGAATCGAATCCTCGATTTTGTATCAGACCTTTAGAATATCCGTACCTATTCGTTTGACATTTGACATATACATCAACACCTGAACTTGCAATTACTTTATATTGTAACAGTAATTCCTTTAACGTGTGCGTAATGATGATGTCATGATGACGACGTCATTTTCGGTCGTCCACTGCATGCAGTCTATAGAAACACATAAATCCTTTACCCAAAAGGCATCGTCAACCTCTTACGACTTTCTCTTTCTAAAATAGCAACTGGATATCGCTTAATGTCAAATTTTCGCTCTCAGTTTTCGTCCCACTGAAATAAGAAGCTGAGCAGGGGCGTCCACTCCATTGACCGTTGAAGGCAAATGCCTCCTGGAAAAAGTTGGGGAAAAGTAAAAAATTCAAAACTGGGAGAAAATAATTTTTGATGGCAAATTGTCTAAAATATCAAAATCTGCATAACATAAAATGCGGCAATTCTGCAATTCTCTAGTTTTTTTCTGCTCGCTTCGCTCGCAGATTACTTGTACCCCCATTTTTAAATTTGTGGTATACTACCATGCTTTTTTGCTTTTATTGGTTAAACTGCACTGAATTTAATCAATTAATTTTTTTAAAAATAAATAAAATTGTTCCCACCAAATGTCATATTTAACGCTAAAATGCATTAAATTCAAGATGTCATATTTAACGCTAAAATGCATTAAATTTAATTTCGGCTGGGGCTCCGCCCCAGACCCCACTGCGGGAGCTTACAGCGCTCCCTCAGACCTCCTAGCTGGATTCAACAGATCTTACTTTCAATGGGAGTAGACAGAATGAAGAAAAGGAAAGGAAAAGGAAGAAAAACACAGTGGCGTAGACAAAAGGGGGAAATTTAGCCCCCCAATCCTTCAGACAAGACATAAACATACGTTTAAACCATATATGCAAAAAACGTTTAAAAAATTAAAAACTGTTAAAAACGTAAAAATCGTACAACAATGTAAAAAGAACGTTTAAAACGTTAAATATAAACGTTAGCTTTAGTTTATGCAACCTTTTGTTTAATGCCAAATGTTGTAGGTGCAGTGTAGCTGAAACTAGAGACAAAGAAAACTTTATTCAATTTCACTTCCAGCGTGGAACATAAGGCCAAGAGTATTCCTAGGTAAACCACCACTGTAGGTTTCTGTGGTCTCAATGTGCTTTTCGAAGTGATTGATAAAATTTTCAGTAAACGTTTTAAAAAGTGATAAAGTTGAAAACGTGGCAAAAATAAAAAAAATGAACAACGTTTTTTGGTTTAAACTGCACTAAATTTGCCAAATTGGTCAGTTTATTCTCTAAAAAAATAATACAAATTATTGCCACCAGATCTCGTCTTTTAAAGCTAAAATGCACTAGATTCGATTTCGGCTGGGGTTTTGCCTCAGGCCTTGCTGGGGAAAGCTCACAGCACTCCCCCAGGCCCTCTAGCTGCATTTAGGAGTCTTACTTTTAAGGAAAAGGAAAGGAAAAATAGGGGAAAAAAGAAGAAGAAAAACAAGAAGAATGAAAAATGGGAAGGAAAAAGAAAGAGAAAAGAGACGAAGTCCCAAATACACGTTGCTGGCTACGACACTGAGAAAAAGGAGGAGGAAAAGCAACGAAAAGAGAGATAATGAAAAGGACAAAAAAATTAAGAGAAGAACGGGGAGCGTCAGAGTTGGGGGGGAAAGTTGCCTCCTGGCGCTGAGGGGGATGGACGCCCCTGAAGATGAGTACGCTAAAAACAGAAGACATGAGGACAATTAAAAAGTAAGTAAGTAAGTAAGTAAATAAGTAAGTAACGGCGAAAAAACTTTAAAGTGCCATTTATACTTGATATTCATTTAGTCGCACATTTTCTGTTACTATTTTTATGTTAAGTCATTTGTTTCTGTGTCCAGTAGATCTAAGAGGCGCAGGCTGAGCATAGGGCGAGGTTATGAGCGGCGACGATAATGTGGCGACCACGACGATGCATTGATAAAAGCAAAGTGAGCGCCGGAGGCCAGCGGCCACGGTGCACCAGTGTAAACTAGGGCGCCGCATAGAAACACACAGACAGACAGACAGACAGACAGACAGGCAGACGTACGACAGGATAAAGCATGGTTCAGCGGCGCGGAACGGGTGGGTGCAGCTACCGTCGACGCGAGCGACGCGAACAGCATTCCGACCGGTCTAGGCGCGGTCTGCCACAGCAGACGGCTCGCCACGCCGCGCCGCGCCGGGGTAGCCTAACTAAAACACGATTGGGGAGCGATGAACCATCATAGCTGACGGCGACGTCGTCGCTTCAGGGTCGCAGAAACTCGACTCGCTGTCTTGTCCTATTGCAGCGGCCGTGAGCTGACAGCTAGCCAAGTCAAGGGCGCGGTTGTAAGGTACGTCGATACGGTTTTCACTCTGTCATTCACAAACTTTTTGGCGCTGCGCGATTGCGCGTACAAAGGTGACGTATGCAGGACGTTTTTCAGCGTTTTATGTTGCAACACACTCAACTTAGTTTTTTGTATTATTCTCGGCAAAGTAACTTTGTAAGTTTTGCGCTTTTTATGATGTGTGATTTCTGTGTTTTTGCAGATAATGTGAATCGATTGTGAATTATTTTCTACGCTGTAGCTGTGAAACTGTTACCATTTTGCATGCTATTTCATGTTATTGTTTGTCCTCTTTTTGCAGGCATTGTGTGTTGTGGTTCATTTTTAATTTTCTGCACTTTCAAGTTTGTTGCAAATAAAGGCCTTTATTATGTATAGGCCTTAGCCTACAAGAATTTGTCCTAGATAAATCCATTATAAAATTTATTTGATACTAACAGTTTGAGAACACTTAGGTTTTACATTGAATGTTTTTGAACCACATAGCGTACTATTATACTCTACTGAGTCCGCATGTATACAGCTAGCAGTCTTCAAGAAGCTTCAAAAATGCTGCATATTAAACATTTATCCCGCCACTTTTTTTACAACCTTGAACATTATTTTTTAAGTAATCGCAAAACCAACAAAAATATTTTAGATTGTAACCAATCTAATGTATACTCTGCGCACACTAAACGCCAATACTACTACTACTGCTACAACTGCAACTAAAGATCCGAGACATATCTTTTACAGAAGCCGAGTTATAGCCCATTTTGACCCAAATCTCGTTGCCATGGCAACGGTGTCAGTGGGGGTAAAATTTGCTCGGCGGCTTTCGACGGACCAACACCGAAAACCCCTCCCCCAAACCCTCCTTGGGACGCAAAGATCTCGCAGATATCTCTTACAGAAGCCGCGTTATAGCCCATTTTGTCCCAAATTTCGTTGCCATGGCAACGACGGTCAGTTGGGCGTAAATATAAATGGCACTGTTAAGTTGGCCGACCCATGCAACTACCCCACCATAGAACCAAACCGGAAATAGATCGAATGATTGGTTGCTGAGATATGGCTATTTAAAGTTCTTCCAGGAAGTCTCTTCCATGAAAGCAGGTCGGTCGGTCGGTCGTCGGTCGTGACGATGGTGTGGGTCGTCAATATTATGAGTTGAGTGCCACGTACCCGTACTATTAACAATTGGGACCAAAGTAGTTTAGCAAACGGCGATATCGTTGATGAATGCTGTCACCTGGTCAATCAGCTTTTTTCGTACTTAGGAAGAAATAATTGCATGTTTTGCTGCGGGTAAACTCCCAATTTTTTTTCTTTACGAATGTGACAGACAGATGATAGACCGACAGACCACGCTACGACGAAATGTATCGCAAAAGACGAAATCGACGAATTTGAAAGCCATTGCAGACCAACACTTGTGAGTCTAATGACACGTTGTGTTAGATGTAGAAATTTGGGGGCTGAACCCCTCCCCTGAAGCAAAACATGCAATTTTTGCTTCTGAGCTAAGAAAAAAAATTATTATTTAGACGTAAAAAGATTTTCGTGCTTCTAATTGCAGCTCGCAAAAAAATTAGGAACTGGGGAGGTGGAAATTTTTTTATTATTTATTTTTATATCATGACGTTCTTATGTGATATAACCCAACAACTCATAAAAACAAACTGACACACTAAATAGTAGTTACAAGTATCTAAGCAATGACACTACGGCATTTCAGGCTAGATGCAGACAGTATTTTTAGTAAAATTTTGAAAGCATACGAAGAACTGCACTAATATTTTTGAATGTCTAATATAATTTTTAGGGACACACGTTTTTTAAGGACAGACGGCATCCGGAAGCACAGAAATTTTTAGGCCTTACCAGGTGGCAGCATCGATCAACGATGCCGCGCTCGTTTATCAACTTTATCTGGTGCTTGTTGCTACCGTTCTATACCATAGGCCTAAAGAGTCAACAAGTCCCCAAAGTTGTAACCGATTTGTAATTTTTTTATTGATTAGGCCTATAGGCAATAGCTAAAAATGTTGTCACAAGTTGAACATGCAAGTCGCTGCATGCACTACCGTCAGTCACTACCGTGTGAAATTGACTTATTAATGTGGCGTTTTAATAGTAATATTCATAAAGCAGCAATGCAACGACGCGTAACGCATGTTAAGGCATGGTGGGATCTTTAGTGATGATCGCATTATTGTGAATGTAGTCATACTGCTAAGTCTTGCAGCAAAAGAATTTCAAAAGCTCAGACAATTATTATTACGACGTAGATGAAACTTTTTAAGCTGCTAACCTCGGTGCTTATTTTTACTTACCACTCGGCAGAAAGCGCAGAGCGTGATTGAGTCATAACGATCACGCAGTCAGCTTAATTAGCACATTCTAAGTCACGAAAAAAATTAAAATGCAGAACTGCACTTAACATAAAAATAACCAGTGACTGAAAAAAATTTGGTATGACTCGAAATCGCTGATTGGTGCTGCCCCCTGGTGAATCGTAACTTCGTAAGTAGGCTAGTGACTGTTATGACTGAGCGGGTTAATTCCCAAATTTCCTCTTCCTCGGGGGCGTCAGCAATCAAATTTCAACCCGACCGACCCTCGTTGCCATGGCAACGGAATTTGAGACAAAATGAATTATAACTAGGCTTCTGTAAGAGATATCTGCGACATCTTTGCGTCTATAAGGGGAATGAGGTTTCGGGGTTGGACTATCGAATGCAACGAATACCGTGGCAACGAATTTTGAGACAAAGTGAGCAGTAACTCGGTTTGTATAAGAGAGATTTTTTACATGTAGTTGTAGTTGTAGCAGTAGTAGTAGTATCAGCGATTAATGTGCTCGTAGTATACATTTGATTAGTTACAATTTAAAGTATTTCTTGTTAAATGTTTATATGTTACAGAATAGTGTGGCAACGCAGTTAAAACGCGGTGGGATATTTAATAATCACGTTATTGCACATTGTCAACAAAATGTGCCAATAAAAAATTTAGAAAATCGGTTAATATTTGACAAAGTTATGCACAATGACCAAGTTGAATGTTTTTAAGACACAGCGTAAAAGCTGAGAAAAAACCCCACAAAACGTTGATTATAGGAAAAAAACTTTCTTGGGACATTTACTCGAGCATCCAACAAGTCTCGGGCCTTTCTGTCTGGTGCCTCGTTGCCAAGCGTCGCGTTTTCACTTATTAGCGGATGCAAGACCTGCTCCGAAAAAGTAAGCCACAATGCTATGTCTTGGACGGATAGTCGTCCATTTAACCTTAATTTGTCGTACAACATCAATAGTGTAATTTTCATGTGTTACAGCAGCAGCAGATGGCGACGTTTCATGTCTCTATTGCAGCGCTGCTTGTTCTTGCGGTGACGGTTAATGGCGATTCACACGTTGGAGGTTTGTAGGCTTACATGTACAGTTCGTCGTACTTCCATAGGCATAGGGGGACTATTTCGCTTAGGGGGCAGAGAAGGCAACTTGCCCGAATATTCAGAGCCGAATCATGGCGCTCCAGCATCTCCGTCCTCACCAAGGTCCAACTGTATCGTACCTACATCCAACCAGTCTTATTATATGGCTCTGAAACATGGGCCCTAACACGAGCCTTATTAGACAAGGT
>Ga0209367_1011863_pt1 | contig 11490 bp, 6 predicted proteins | sample WorMetLIZISLAND2_FD_187412 | JGI IMG/M metagenome (GOLD analysis project Ga0209367, IMG submission 187412) | Marine gutless worms symbiont microbial communities from Max Planck institute for Marine Microbiology, Germany - Olavius geniculatus... ... | reverse complement strand
TGATCCGTCATTCACTATCGCTGCAACTGATCCGTCGTCATCACGTACAGTGCCTGACGGGTGACTTCCAATGCTTCCCATACTGACGGGTATCCGTATTTGGCTACCAGTTACCAGCAGTCCGTCGGCCTTCCCGGTACGATGCTACGGGTGCCAATACCCTATGGATGAGTCCTATTAGTTCAAAGGAGATCCGTCGATTTGTCAGGATTTATGTGAGTGTATTGGATACGAGATACGGGTCCGGTGATCCGGTTTTAAAGGTGCGTAGCTTCCGAATGATCCGGTAGTGCTTTCCGGATACGTGATCCGTACATAGCTTCCGGGTCAATCGGCAGTGCTTTCCCTTCTTACCAGCTTGTTTTTGACTGAGTCGTGTTTGATACGAGAGTTGGAGTGGTAAGTGACGGTGGACCGACGAGACGGTGCTTTTATATGCGCCGATCGGCCCAGGGCGCATGCCTGCCACGTAGCTTGCTGCCACGTGCGACTGCGTCATGCTCTTGCCCCATGTATGTTACTGTGCACCGTTGCACACTATTGATCCGCAGACTTCATCCGTGCATGTCGTTAGTGCACCGTGGCACGTTATTTATACGGTTTTTTTTGGCTATAATCCGTATGACACTAGACCCACACAGATCTAGTATTGTACAGATTATTCACCGCAATGTTGATCGGAAGTGTTTTTTAATTTTACCAAAATGTCTGTTATTATCGTTATACGTGCATATAACTAAAACCGTCAGCGCCTGAGATTCAATGAGTTTCTCGCTGACATTGTGCGCTTTATAAATTAAATTTACTTACTTGCTTACTTACTTTTATTCATATTTTACAAAGTAGTGTGGAGACGCATTTACGGTGTGGTGGGATATACACGGTGTTTTATAAAAGGACCCCTTTTTTGTTTTTTTTCATTATTCACTCAAATGATGATCAATTTACACAAAATTTGTACCAGTCGTAGCTGAAGAAATCTAATTCCAAATATTGCAATAAAATTTCGCAGTTGATTAAATATTTTTTGCTAGTCCTGACGTAATGCTGACATCATAATGTGTCACGGGTACAAGCTGGATATTCTCAACTAGCGCTGTCAGTTGCTACCCTGCTTTGATGGTGAAAGTCTGGTTCGCTAATGAAAATGTTTATTGTGTCAGCACTAAGCAACATGGGAACATGAAATCGAGCGTCTTGTGATCCAAAAATGCAACCATTTTGCAAGCTCGGTGTGCTAGTGCACTGTTTTGCTCGAATGCGTAAAAGTCCATCCCCACAGACACGTCAATGTCATCGTTTTGCATGTTTTGCAACTGTAACTGTAAAACTTCAACAATTTGTCATAAATGAACCAGATTTTTCACCATTGGAGCAGGATAGCAACTGACAGCACCAGTTGAGACTATCCAGTTTGTACCCGTGACACATTATGACGTCAGCATTACGTCAGGACTAACAAAAAATATTTAATCAACTGCCATATTTTGTTGCAATATTTTGAATTAGTATTTCTTAAGCTACAACTAATAAAAATTTTGTGTAAATTGATCATCATTTGAGTGAATTATAAAAAAAACAAAAAGGGGTCTTTTTATGAAACACCGTGTATAATAATCATATTATTGCAAATTGTCCGTAGAGTACGCCAATGAAAAAAAATTAAAATCGGTTAATAATTGGTGAAGATATGGACAAAAGTACAGTGCCACGTTTTTTTAATGGCCGACGGTGTAGAAGTAGAATACTGCCGATTGACGAAATTGCGGCACGACGGCGGGCCGCGATCTGGCGAGTCTAAACACTCGACGACGACCGGATGCAAACAAGCTGACTCCAAGACCGCACACGTTCACTGCGCGTATACGCGCGCCGCGCAGGCACGCGCGTGCGCCACCATAAACTAGACGTGATCTGCGCGTCCGGTCTGTGACGCTATGTAATCAGTCTTCTATCGGAAGTATTTCGACTCCGCTGTAGTTCAGCATCGAAGAAACGAATCTCTGATAAAAGCCTATGTCAGCAGAAAAACTGGTCGCTACATAAATCGGTAAGAAACGCTTTCTATTTAAGTTAGTCGAAAAAGCAATTAAAAAGTCTCCGATGTCTAACTTAACTTCACTTGCATGGTTAAATATAAATACAGGGTTGGCCAAAAAGTAAGCTATTGTACTTTTTCCATATTTTCGCTAAATATTGACCAATTTTCACAATTTCTTCACCAGTAGATTTTGGATAAAATTTGCTACTCAATAGTCGTGCATTATTTTTTGACTGTTTGTAAAACTTTGCCGTAGTTTTAAAATAAAAATTTCTTTTAAAAATCCATGGATGCTACGCTTTGTCATAAGATACTCACTTTGTTCTGGTCCAGGCTGCATCCTAAAAACTTGAGACAACTGAGAAATTCAGCGCTCTCCGCCGACATTTTCAACGCTATCTTTGTGTAACTCACTGGCTGCGGTGTTAATTAACAGAGCAGTAAAAACTACTCTGCCTTTGTGCTGTACGAATTCGTTGTTGAATTTATGTAGCCTAAAATTTACATTGAATCTAAGTGGTAGTGGTTAAAACAGCCTATTTCACTCAGCAAGCTGCGGCAAGTTGGCAACAATGAATTTTTAAGCAGATAGACCTACAAATAGAGATGTTTCTGGGCGTTGTAGAGATGATGAACTCTAGTCTGAACGGCACCGCAGCTGAACTCTCTCCTGGATTAGACGGTGACGGTTTTAGTGATGGGCTGGGCAGCGTGTTTGAGTTCGATTTCATGCCGGAGGATCTACCCGAGTCGGCTCGCACTGCGTTCTCTGTCGCGTACGTGGTGATTATTGTACTGGGGCTGGGCGGTAACTGCTTCACGGTGCTGGTGGTCGGTCTCAACCGTGAAATGCGAACGGTCACCAACGTTTTTCTCGTGTCGCTGGCGGTTAGTGATGCGCTGGTCGCTGGAATTAACATGCCGCTCCAGTTGCGCTTGTACCAGCGCAACGAGTGGACTCTGGGTCAAACCGTCTGCAAGCTCGGCTCTTATGTACAAGGAGTCGTCATAGTCGCCAGCATTCTCACGCTGATTTCACTCGCCGTCGACAGGTAAACGTGTCGTCATTGCAGACCAACTATGGTCTAAAGGATGACGCATAGGCTAGGCATATTGAAACATGCATGCTGCGTGTGAACCGATCGATCTGCTTGGGAAACAATTTAAAAGTTCCGATCATTGCACTGAATGAGGGTCACGTTGAACACCTGAACATAGTGATCAACGTGATCGAGCTGCCCACGCAGTAATCACAGTTCAAAGCTATGATTTTTCCCACAACTGTCCGGTTGTCGGATCCACGGAAGCCACATACCTTTCCGTTTTTTGTTTGTCGCCTGGTACAAGGTAAATGTATTTTAAGACACGAACAAAATTTGGCGCCGGGTATCGACTGTCAACGTGATATGCGGCCGCGTCCGTCTAGTTGCCAGGCGTCTCTGGCGTTGAAAGTAAATTGTCACAACGCAAGTTGTGATACTCGAGATATGCGGCATTTGCTTTAGATTTTTGACGTCCGGTTACTTTAACATTTGACTTTTTTAAATTTTGAACTGATAATTGCCACATCGTTTACTCTTGCAACAGAGTACACACACAATGTGTGTAGTTCACACAATGTGGTTTATCCACGCTTTTTGACTTACAAGCTTATACGCAACAGACGGACCCACGAACGAACGGGCAAGACGCGTAATGTGGACAATAGGATGGCCGCATAAAATCACTGAATCTTTACTGTCGCTTACGTTCAGGAATTTTTATGTACAGTATTAAAATTATGGCCATGTTGATAAAAAATGGATATATTTGTCACTAAAGAATATCAGTTATTAGGCCTATAAGCTTAATGATGATTGGCTGAGACAATTGTGCCCGCCGTAAAACAGCAAAAATTGATGGATTCAAGATTTTTCTGAAATGACTATGTCACATTGTGATTCTCTGATGGCCAAGAATAGAACACGATAATTCTCGACTAAGGTATGCGCTGGGACGATCGAGTGTTTTATCTTCAATTTTGTTCGGTGACGGCGCCTTGACGCATTCTAATCCAGGGTCGATGTAATCAAACAGTAGCATGGCGCTTGGTCGCTCTCCTGTAGCACTGCCAAGTTGTTTATTGTTCGCGTCGTTCTGTTCTTTTTTGCTCTGCGACTGCGTATTTACAAACGGATGGGCGGCCTAAAACAGTACGAAGACGGATGATGTCAGTCAGTCAGTTTCAACGAATAGGCCTACGTTCGCCTGCCTGGTGCCGCTCGCTTTATCCTGTAAAATAAACATCACAGTCTCTTATCAGATACCTACTCCCCACCGGCAACCGCTGTTATTTTTTAAATACCCTTGAACAAAAAGCGGCATGATCTAAATCTGTGACGATTGATATCTCTGCTCAGAAGTTGAAGCTTAAAAGTTTAGCCTTAATAAGCTATGCGAAGAGCAGCGCCGTCTGTGGAGAATAATAATTAAGACCCAAGTGTGCAGAGACTATTTTCATTGATCTTATCCAAAAAGGAAGATGATAAGGATACTAAATCGAAGTCGAATCTTCAAGTAGCTTTAATAAATTTTTTCTCTAGATTAATTTTACGTGTTTGACGAGTCTCAAGATGGGCCTACAATATTATAAGCCTGAAGCTGTTTCGCGATGCTTGATCCTGCGTGCGAACAACGGTCAACGGAGCCTTATGGGGTGTTTACACGATCCAGCAAACGTCCAGCAATTCACGTGTATTTTGAATACATTTGCTGGAAGTATGCTGGACGTTTGCTGGATCGTGTAAACACCGTATTACGTTTGTGACGTTGGCAGAATTTTGGCACACGCAGCGATTTCGTCTGTCGGTGCCTCAAGTAGACATGTGAAAAAAGTAGCCTAAAACTCTGATGTGTATTTTAGATGAACATTTTTAGAAGTGGTCCCGCTTGGCCTACTTCCTGTTTCTTATGATTAGTTTTTTTTCTTCCGTTAAATTATCTTTTTCTTTGATGAGCACACGCAAGAACCCCTGAATACGCCCAATTATACGCCTCTGCTGATCGTCCGTTACTGCTGCTGGCCAGTTTGTCGCTCGCGGAAAAAGGAATTACTCATATAGAACCATCTGGTGATCAACGTCAATATTTATACCAGCGATTTCCGGGTCGCTAGGAAATACGTGAAACATGTACAGTCATCACTGCCTCTGCAACCTGTCTGCGACACACCTCAGCCGCTGAAGCCAATGGCCGTATACTTGTAGAGATGCGGAAACACTGAACAGATGCCTGCTTAGTCTGATCCGTGTCTGTCTACAATAAACAAGAAACACTTTAACTAGGTGGTTGTGTCTGGTGAAAATTTAAAGATGCCCGCATTGTCTTGGCCCAGCAACAAGCTGCATATTCTCTTTGAGATAAATTAGTGTGAAAAAACAGGACCAGGGAAACGTGCGCCGTGCGCCTGAAAGATTAAATTGAGAACGTGTAATGTAGGCTGGTGCAACCAGATCAAAATATTTGCACTAGACATATATATTGGCAATAACGCGCAATAATTCTATTTCACGTAGCCCAATTAGGCTATTGCGCAGGCAAGACAGTTTAGTCTGTTCGTGACTGTCAATAACACTGTTCCTTTTTACGCGCGAAAGCAGCTATTTTCAGCTCGTCTTAGCCATCACAATTCTGTAGGTCTGTCTGTCCGTCTGTCTGTCACACGGGTGAATCAGTCAAAAACGGTGCAAGCTAGGATAACCAAATCTTCACCATCGGCTGCCTGGAAGACTCTAGTTTCGGGAACCGTAAAACTTTTCCATAAAATCGAAGGGGGTCACCCGAGACGAGGGCGCTAAATGAGATGGAGGTGGGCAAGATTTGCGATTTTTTGGCCAATAAGTCGCTGTAACTCAGTAACTGTGCGAGATAAGGCCTAGGTTACTATTAATCACTAATAGGAAGTCGTACACTGGCTCTCGATTGGCGCCGAATTCAATGACTTTGAATGACCTTGAACGCCAAAATAGGAAGTTTTATGGATTTCTTGGCGATTTCGGGCTGCGACAAGTCTATATCATTCACAAGGTGGCGCCACGCAACACGTTATGCTATGGCCGATGTATACATATACATGGCAGTAAATAAAATGTCAAACTTGATCGATTTCAAGCATCTGCAAACCGTTTTATTATCTGTAGCTTACTCTAGAATTAAGACTTTCTCCTCAATCGCCGGTTTATATTACGACGACAAAATTATAAATGTTAAGACACCCGAATTTTGGCCGTAGGTGAAGCAAGTAATCGCGCGTGAAATTGTTTCCGAATGGTACAATGCTGCTTATCACAACAAGCACTGCCGACGACCTTCTTAGAAATGTCAACATCGATGACCTTGAATGACTTTTGACCCCCAAAATAGCAGGTTTTAGTGGATTTTTTCGCAATTTTGCGCTGCGACACCCATTTCAAGAGTGAATTGCGTTAAAATGGCTAGAAATAGACCAAGACAACCTGCGTATGAAATTTTCAGCATGGAATTTAGATTTTAGCAGTCCAAGTGCGGACCCTCTAGATTCAATGGGTGTCAAAGAGGGGTACATTTACCTCTGTAAAAAGTGGTTATTTATCCTCTGTTGGCTTGTCTAGCGTGTAAATGGTTGCAGATAGGCACTGTCATGCTGCTTATCATAATCACTGATGACGAACTTCTTTCGAATGTCAACATTGATGACCTTGAATGACCTTAAACCCTAAAAATATTAATTTTAAGTAACTTTTGGCGATTTTTGGCTGAAAAAAGTGAATTACGACGAAACGGATGGAGATGAACTAAGATTACCTGCGAACAGGAACTGCTATAGGCTTTCGCGCGTCTCGTGAGCAATTAGCTCAAATTTCTTGTTAGTGTTATAACAATTAATGGTTTTCCGGGAATAGCGTTCTTGGTCAGTCGCCATCATAACATTGATAGCCTAATGGTTGTTCAAAGCTGCATTATGTTTCGCAGGTATTACGCGATCTGTCACCCGCTGCGCGCTCGCCACGTCCACACGACCACGCGAGCCCTGATGCTGGTCGCCATCATCTGGGTGACGTCACTGGTGCTCCTGTCTCCGCAGCTGGTCATCCAGAGACTTGAACCGCTGCTTGTACTGCAACCGCACGACGAGCCGCCCATACGAGTCGCTGAGGTACAAAATACACCGCGTCCCTCAAAAAACCGAACCACTTTTATTTTTAGAATAATTCGGAGAAACATTGGCCGAATGCGCTAAAGGTTAAAGGTGATGATATAGCCGTTAATGGGACGTCCATCTCAGAGCTACGGAGCGTCACCTGCCGTATGGGATCACACAGTGTTACCAGCCACCCGACACAGATGAAAGCGCCCCGCCTTAACCCCAGCCAGATAGGCCGGTACTCGATTTACCTACCCTGGAGGGACGGAAGGCTGAGTTGACCTAGGCGGCTGGTTACATACCGAAATGGTTTACCTGCCCACAGGCAGTCACCCGTCGCAGTACTAACCGGGCCCGGCGTACAGTAACCACTTTGATCGGATCAAACGCGTTACCACTACACCACGCCACCAACCCGCTACTCAGTATGAATTCATTAACTACGACTTCTGCATTTCAGAAGGTATTGCGGCAACAGTAGGCCTATTAAGGTAGGATATACTTGGGTGTTAGATGTAGAAGGTTTCAGTAAATAAAGCTGTAAAATTTCGTATTAAAATCCCAAACGGTTGCTGAGAAAACAGCGAAAAAATTTAGGGGTCCACTTTTTTCTGCCGCACCCTGTAGGCAAAACTATAGTCGTTTACGTCAAGTTTCTTTTTGATGCTTCAAGCCAAAATTATTAAAATCGGCCAATGTTTCACAGAGATGTTTATAAAAGTGGCCTGGTTCTTGGGACAAGGTGTATTATACGGAAACAAAATTGAAAAAAAAACAGATACGAAATGGCAACAGCTTTCATGCCAAGTGATAGGCTTCGTTGTGATTTGCTGCAGTTCCCTTAGATGTAAAAAGTTAAACAAACGATCCAAAATGTCAAAGATATCGTAGGCCCTACATAGCTGCACACTATTTTTACGGGACACGAATCACGACATATTTCGACACCAAAGCTGAACTGAATCGAAGATTGGTCGTAATAATCGAGCACAATAAATGCAGTTCAGCCCGTTCGGCTAAGAATATGCCTACTGACATTTTTACGTCCTTATATAGCTTACTTGAATACTTTTCTCAGATAAGTGCAAGTGCTAACTTGTTAGGCTAAGTAAGTTATAGGCCTAGTGCCCAGATACTGCTCCCAAGTTCCGATAATTATAAGTATTTATTAGAGCGAATTAAAGCAAAGCAATAAAATATTCCGCATCACTTAGACCTACGGGCTGATATGCCACCGACTGCATGTCTGTGTGCTTATCGCTGTCATGTCTACAGATTTGCGTGGAATACTTCCCGGACAGACGTCTGGGTATCGCGTACACGTCGTTCTTCTACGTCGCGCTATATCTGCTGCCGGTGGTGACGATGTTCGCGACGTATGGTCGCATCGCTCTCACTCTGTGGCGTCGCAGACCCATCGGCGACTCGCCCGACACGCTGCGCGATTCCAGCCGTAGACTCAAAGTAGTCTATCTCTTCATTTGTTTACTGCCGTTCATTATCTCCGCCAAGTGAACGTAGTGAACATTTGAGGAGGTTAAGAGATTGGTCGTTCTGTCCGTCTGTGTGTGTACACGATGACTCATTGTCATCTCCACATGTCATATACAAGCAGGCATCAGGACCGGCAAAATGTCTTGATGTCTGCACACCTTATTAGGTGTAGTAGTACTTGTAAATGTAATAGTAGCGATTGGTCAGCCGCCGTCATGCGGCGTCTGGCCAATTAGAACTCTGTCCCCTATACACCCTATAGTAGTAGTCGTCGTAATGTTTGAATTAGGCCTACTTTATTTGGCGGAGATATGCACTCTTACGAGCGCCTTCTAGTTGTTTGATTGTTCACTTACATAACATTCTGCCAGCGCTTGGCTTTGTAATACATGATTCCAGGCTATTTATAAGCATGCGATGCGTCTTCGTCAGAATTTAAAGGTCCATAAGCGTGCGTGACTTCCGCAAGTTCCGGAGCTTGCTGTAAATAAATCTAAATGTTGTTTCTCATTGTTCTTCTATTATGGTTAGCATACTCTGACTGACTGGTTGACTGATTGTTTGAATTCAATTAGGTAAATCTTTGTGTTATCAACAAGCAATAGGCTCACGGGGCGTACATTAATTATTGACGTGATTGGATTTTAAATTATAATTTTTGATGACTCTGCTGTGGTGATTGGCAGAAGAAGAAGCGGATCGTCTGCATGTTGGTGCTGATTGTGCTTCTGTTCACGCTAAGCTGGTTCCCGTTCTTCACCGTACAACTTTACTTACTCACCGACGACAACGGACATCGTGACCGCGCTATACGCACCACGGTCGCCGTGCTTCAGCTCCTTGGTTACAGGTCGGCTCAGATCAATCATGCTCGTGATGTTCATTGGCGGCGCTCATAGAATTTGCCCAGCAAAGCATTGAGCGGAGTACAGTAATTTATCGAGGGTGGCAAGCCATAGTTTTAGGAGGAAAAATTCAAGACTTATGAAGAACTTTCAACCGCCTTTTCCAGACCTATTTCAGCGACGCTTTACAAAGTGATGTTGAAGTATAGGCCCCTATATTTAATGTTTCTGGCACGATGTAAACCGTTCGAGAGCATGCAATGAGTATTAGGCCTACTAAACGCGGTACCGAACTGGAACTCAACGACTTTCAAGACCATCTTTCTCCAAATTCCTAAACTTTCAGGAGTCTATTCTGTTTTCAAAAACTTTTCAGGTACTGTAAAACAGATATACTTTTCTAGGGATTTTCAAAGACGTGTGACCATTTCGTTTAACTCACTCCCACATTTCAGTCAGAATATTGACGTTATTTTAAAATTTCATGTACAAAGTCAGCAAATTTCTAGCGCGATGAAGCACCACATCAATGAAGCACCGATCAGCAGGCGTGTCAACTGTGTGCTGCTGTCGTTGTTGCAGCAACTGCTGCGTCAATCCGATCGTCTACTGCTTCATCAATGATAGTTTCCAGCGCAACGCCTGGCGAACGCTGCGATGCCGCTGCACGGCGACGTATGCGGCCGCCCGTGCGGCGGTCGGTGGGCGAGCGCTGGGCGCGGGCGGTAGCGGAAGCGGAAAGCGAGCCGGACGAAGAGGTGGTACTGGTAGTGCTGGTGATGCTGTAGACGTTGAACTCCGTGTCGTCAACGGCGGTACTGGAACGGGTGCCGTCGGCGGCAGTACTGGCTCGACCAGCCTCAAGACCGATGAGCTACGCAGCACCTTCGTCTGAAGGCGCCGCAACTGTAATACCCCGTTTACACGATGAAGCAAACTTAGAGCACACGTCGCGCACGTGTATTTATCTGTCCCATTGGTAGGCCTATAGCATAGCATGGGGCAGATTATAAAATCACTTCTGTCACACAGTCATTCTGTCTGTAAACACTCCTACGGCCGCAGTTTTAATTGGATTTTGATCACATTTAGCACAATGATTCGGGGCCTGAAAAGTAAGATCGAGTTTGTTTGGGATAAAAATCTGATAACTCCTTCCCCTATTTTACTCCAATTTTTAAAAATTTGCATTACGGCCTATGGGGACTTCAAAGCGGTATAACTCGGTCCCCGTAAAAGATAATTGCGCGCTGCTTGCACCTACCCCGATATTTTCAGGCCCGGCTATCCGATGGTGTCATTTAAATTTCTCGCCTGCCGACCTCTGTTGCCATGGCAACGAATTTTGGGACAAAACTGACTACAACTCGGCCCCCCTGTGAAAGATAATTGCGCCCTGTTTGCACCTACCCCCCTTATACGCAGCTGCTAGGCTGTATAACGTGGCAATGGGACAGATACCTCGTTCCACAGAACGTAGGCCTATTTCTAGTTATTGAATACGTTTGCTTCATCTTTGCTTTGTGTTTGCTTCATCGTGTAAACGGGTTATAATTAATGTTCTTCGACAGTACTACTGTTGACCGACACAACTCGTTTGTCCATTGTATGTGTGGGTAATAACAATCAATGACTCGATCGTGTAGGGCTACGCCGGACAGTATACAGGCATAAACAGTAACCTTCGTAGTTCTAAGCACTGACGACCGAAACGTACGATTATAACAAGACTGCGTTTCACCGACGACGCCGACGCGTCAAAAATAATGTATTAGGCCCCTCGACGTTTTATCCTTTCACGATTTAGTCACATCTGAGCAACTTTGTGCCGCTGATAGGCCTACTCATACTGTTATGTAGCCGTCATATTAATAGGTAGTATTACAGGTATTACGTCGAGAGGGTGGGGTAGGGGGTAAGCTACCCCTGGGCTCCTCGACGTTTGGGGA
>Ga0209367_1011862_pt1 | contig 11490 bp, 5 predicted proteins | sample WorMetLIZISLAND2_FD_187412 | JGI IMG/M metagenome (GOLD analysis project Ga0209367, IMG submission 187412) | Marine gutless worms symbiont microbial communities from Max Planck institute for Marine Microbiology, Germany - Olavius geniculatus... ... | reverse complement strand
CCCTCCCTTCCTTTCCCTTCCCATCCCTTTCCCGGTCCCTTTCCCCGTCATTCGGTTACCACAGTGAATGGCGAGAAACCGCAACAGAGAATGGCGGAGAATAGGTTATCGCTTGCTGGCCGGGCGGCGGCAGAGTCTGCTGACGCCATAATGGACGGAGGCAAGTAATCGGACGAGAGCTCCGAGCGCCGTCTGGCGACTCGACTGCAGAAGCTCAGACGGACGACATCTAATCACGACGCTGCGTGGACAGCTGAAGAACCACGTCAGATATAGCACTAGAGACACGACGACAGCATTGCGCAGCTGCGTGTACCAGTATCAGACGACCTGTGTGCACACAAATTCCGTTGTGGCTTGGTGGCGTGACCTGATGGTAAGGTGTAGGACTTATGATCAAAAGGTCATGGGTTTGACTGCCGGTCGGGTCGCTATCAAGTGCTTATTGCTGGGATGGGTGACTGCCGACAGGTAAACCATCTCGGTATATAACCAACACCAAGTTCAACTCAGCCTTCTGTCGGTCTGAGGTGGGTAAATCGAATACCGGTGTAGCGGAAAATTCGTCACACCGGAAAATAGTTTCCACATGCAGCGGTACGGGTTAGGGTTAAAATTAGGGATAGGGTTGAAGTTAGGGTCAGTTACATTATATGTCGGGTGCTTAGTAACTATGAAGTGCCAGTTTAGTTGCATTGCACTTCGATCGACACTACCGCCAATTATAGTTTCTTCGAGTTATTAAGCACTGACCAGACCTAAACAAAATCGCACGTGGTTTTAGTTTTGTTTTCAGTGGCGCCGTGCCCCATAAATTTTGGGCTGTCGGAAAAATATATGAAATAGGGGCCTACTTCTTGTTGTCGGGAAATTTTCGTTTATTTAAAGCTGAACTTCCCGCTATTAAAAAACTGCAGCCTGCTGTCTGTTGTCAGAATATGCAACTTCCTATGCTTCGCCTAATTTTTGACGCGCTCTAACTATATTGTAGACGTCTTTGGCATCGCTGTCGTTTGTCTGTCCCTAGCGGATGTATTGTGGCTGAGCGTAAGTTGTAGGGGAAAACAATTTACGCGAATAATGAGTCATGTGCGTTATGCCTAGGCGTGCACAATTTCAGCGATTTAGTGAAAGGAAAACACTTCGAAGTTGGAGTAAGAAAATGGGGGTAAGAAAATGTGCATTTTTCAACAAAAAAAACTAGCCATAATCTCGGAAATGGTGAGACATTTACGGCCAAAGTTGCTAATAGGAAATCGCATACGTCCTATCAGATGAGATAAAAGTCATCGATCTTGGATGACCTTTAAGGACAGTACTGCAACAAGAACTATATAGGCTGTAGCGCGTCTTCCCTAGCGACAGCTGGGCTTTTTTGTTAACCCACGACGCCGCCGTTCGTATTTCAGGGTCATCGTCCGACGCCGACTTTGCGTTGCTAACAAGAGGGTGCGGCCGTTGAGGGGCCGACCGTTATGGGGCCGTCCTTGCAGTTGATCAAATATCGATATCGGAATAATATCTCAATATTTGCCCATCACGAGCTAATATCGCAAAAGTACAAAGTAATCTATGGTTTTGTCAACGACTCTATGTAAACAGTAAACAATAAACATAGAGATGCTAAAGTTAACAACGCAATTAGCCGCCGTGACCTTGACCTCTGACCCCTTGACCTTGGAATTGGTCCACGGGGTGCTGGTGTCCCGGGGACCCTTCCTACCAAGTTTGGTATTCGTAGGCCTTTTCGTTTTCCCTCTAGGTGGAGGCACGGACAGACAGACGGACAGACGGACGGACAGGATCAACACATGATGGGGCATCCTTCTCCGAAGGACGGCCCCATAATAAGCCTGTAGACTGTCGTCTGGCAAGGTGTCAGAGTCAGAGCTATTTCTGCTCGCATTCGTAAATAGTTGCTGCTAAATTCAGGAGGCGGCTCGCTGATTTGTCACTCACCGACTCGTCGACTGTGGATGAACATGCCGGCGGCGGTCTTCTTGTTTATGTGTCCAGGCTGAGGCTGTCGCTCTTAATTACGTCACCGCCACCGGCCGGGAACCCGAGCAGCAGGTTCTCTGACGTCATACGTCGCTGACGTCATCCTCCATCATCATCATCATCATCAGCAGCAGCAGCAGCAGCGGTCATCATGCCAGTGGTTGTGATGCACGGCGGCTCGAGCACGGCGGGCGGAGGCAACAGCGCGCTGTCAAGCAAGTCGATGGAACCCAGCAGTCATCTGTGCATCGCGGTCGTCACGCTCGTCATCAACCCGCCACTCGGTAAATCAATCCATCCACCCAAGCTGCACACAATAAACTTTTAACCTTTGATTTTGTAAACTAAGAACCTGCGCTTTAGTTACTTTTAATCCGGGGGAACGTCCGTATCGATTTTTTTATCTGCCTTACTATTTTCGAGTTACGAAACTGTATCGGACGAACGGTCGGGACGAGCAGACGGACGGACGAAAAAGACACATAGCTGCACGTTTGGATGGCCGCAACACGTGTCTGACTGAGGTTAGCAACTTAGCAAGTAAATTCTAAAAACAACCTCAACTTTGTTATCTCTGCAACGCGTAACGTTTGCAGCAATCAATCGTCCAGCAATCAATAAATTGAGCGCGGCGGACTAACCATTAGCCTAATAGAGTGTTTACACGATCCGGCAAACGTCCGGCAAACCAAACGTCCAGCATTATCACGTGTATTTTGAATAGGCCTACATTTGCTTGAAGTTTGGTGGACGTTTGCTGGATCGCGTAAACACCCCATAACAGTATTAAGCTGCAGCCCAGCACCCGCAAGTTCTAGGGGGCCCGGAATTCCAGAAAATGCGTAACTCGTCACAAGACGAATGGAATTTCCTAGAAGCATTCGTGGCAAGTTTTTGTACATTGACGTCAGAAAAATTTATTTGAAGGCTCCACGTTTTTATTGAGCATGTCATAATGGAATTTTTAATCCGGCCGTGGCCTCTGGCTATGGCGGGTTGAGCATACAGACAGACTGCGGACAGACCACCTCCGCGATTACGCGAGAAACGCGCCGTTCTGTTGTGAGGTTACATTTCCGTATACGTTGACCTTTGACTTTTGAACTGCGATAGTCACGATATCGGTCATTACACTCTTGGAGGTTGTTCGCATCAGTTTCGGGTTTTCACGCTTCCTTGCTATCGAATGAGGATCCCGTATGAGACGCAAAGATTGATGAACGCGTGTAATGTGACCTCTAGGACGACCGGATAAAAAGATCGTTAACTTACTGAAACCAGTAATAGGGCAAACATAGACCGTTACTACTGCGGCCGTCCATTCCATTCGTATGCACCTAACTCGCAATAACCCCAGTTGGCATTTTGCGCAAACACTGGTAGACTTCGTCGCATGCGTCTAGAATTAGCTATCACCGCATCATCGTGCTTATCGACGTCACGCAGGCGTCACGGTTGCCTAGGTAACGTCATCCGCTGACGCTGAATCTAACAGGCCTAAGCTTACATAAAGCCGGTCGAGTGACCGCTGACTGCTGATCCTTCCAACGTCACGTGCTATTTTAGCTTTTCGTGGTTCGCTGGTGTAACGGCTGGAACGTTGGACTTAACGATCGAGAGGTCCTGAGTTCGACTCCCAGTCGGGTCCCGGTCGGTCAAGTAGTTACTCTACTTAGATGAGTGGCTGTCTGCGGACAGATAAAGCATTTTGGTATAATAGCTAACCACCCAGGTCAAATCAACCTTTTGTCTCTCTGGCTGGGGTTAAAACGATCAAGTGCATTCGCCTGTTCGCTGCCACCTCAGAGGTGTTGCTGACAGGCCATAATGCACTGATAGCGACGCATTTGAGATGTGGTTGAATATTTGTAGTCATCACTTTGCATTTATTATCGGGCCTATGACTAAAGTGTTATGACTCTCCATAATCTCACTCCACTGAAGCGTGACGATTGAATCATTTTCAGCACAGATCGCAGGGTGAGCCAAAAAAACCGGCAATTATTGTATACGCCAATAACTGTATTGAATATTAACGGATTTTCCAAATTTTTTATTGTCGGAATCAACAAAAAAATTTGTAGTAACAATATCACGAAAGATCCCACCGCACCTAAAGTGTGTCGCTCCACTACCTAGTGAAATGTCAGTGTCTTAATAGCAACCATTGAAAACGATACGATATATGTAACAACGCATTGTAAAAATTAACAAAAGAAAACAACATGTTTAGTGTCTCAACTATTGTCCAGACGAGCCCTTAATAGACTATCTATTCTAAATACTTGAAATAAAAATACAAAGTCAGAAGTCCCAAGCCGAAACAATGTAGAACACCAGTCCGTGCCGAAACCAGTGCATAATGATAGTGCATACGCAGTGAAACTGAGAGTATATAGGTATATACGTATATTGCAGTGAATGCCAATGCCCATGGTGCGAAAAACACGTCCAGGCATGTCTGATTTTCTGTCTGTCGTTCTGTCTGCGTGTGGCGTCATAGTGACAATGACGTCAGTAGGCCAGCAGCAGATTATGCATCGCCTGTGACGTCACCAGCTGCAATGCTGGCATCGTGCCAGTAACAGCAAATTACAGCTATCACAGGCTGCGCAGTAGTTTCTATAAAAGTATCTATAACAACATTTTGTTTAGAATACCGTAGAATTTTTCGAGGATTTAGGATAGCTTGTCTTGTAAGGGCCAGTCTGGAATTCAGCACGCGATAATATCGTACCAAAACCATTTTTGCCGGTTTCGAGTGTTGACTCACATCGCCCTTATACACCTTTGAAAACTGTAAAAAAATTTTTCTTATCATTATAGGGTGTTTACACGATCAAGCAAACGTCGAGCAAACATCGAGCAAACGTCGAGCTGGCTCAAGCAGGCCTATTGGAACCCCGCCCCTGGCTCAAATGTAGGCTTAGGCTTAGGCTCAGGCTCTTAGCCGACAGCTGATCACGTGTTATATAGGCCTTCCAATTACAACCCCAACCCGCCAGCCTTCCTAATTGATTCGGGTCCGCTATTCCGACGGTCCGCTATTCCGAAAGTCTACTATTCCCACCAACCCTAAACCTAATCCTAAGGCCGTCCCTAACCTTAATGCTAACCCTAACCTTAACCTTACCAACCTTAACCTTAACCCAAACGTTAGCACTGTGGCGCGTATATGCATAGTGGAATTTCGGAATAGCGGACCTTTGAATAGCGGGCCGGTACTGTCCTAATTAGCATGCCAATTACCATAGAACGTCGAGCTAGCTGCTCGATGTTTTGCTCGATCGTGTAAACACCCTATTAGGTACATAAAATACGCCCACTGAAGCCATATTTTGTCGAGTCAGTCACCGTTAGCCATCCACACCCAACGTTTACTAATTACCGCATTAATTCTCCCGATATTTTTAGCGTTTCCGTGCCCACGCGTATCTATAAAGGGTGTTGTCTCATTTCGCCTAATCTCATTTCGTTACAGACGACAGTCATGGTTAGGGTTAGGGTTAGGGTTAGGATTAGGATTAGGATTAGAGTTAGGGTTAGGGTTAGGCGAAATGAGATTAGGCGAAATGAGACCCAACCCTATAAAGGGATGGTTATGGCTGCAAGACGAGCAGAGAGAGACAGGAAGTATTGGCCTATCGACGAAGGAAGGGTGTTCGGTTGTAAGATAATTAGCGACATCAGTAGCTGCGCATAACGAGAGAGACTGAGAGAGGTCATTTGCGACGGCGTGATATACCCGGTAATACCGCATCACGTGCGTGGATGCTAAGCACGTATGCATCCCATGCATCTTCGATCGTGTGACGGTTTTTCTACAACACTGCGTGGGCCTTTGATGTTCCGGTTGACGATTCGTGTACTTGGCGGGGCAGAGGGAAGGTAGCCGCTGCAGAAGAAGACCGGACAGTGAATCGTGATCGGTCCAATAAGCATCGTGGTAGATTTCAGTCCGTACTAAAATACTGCTGGCTTTTGGTATATATATATTTTGATATATATATATATATATATATATATATATATATATCAAACAATCATTTTATGAAACTGTAAATGAGAACGGTAAACCGACTTGATTTCGAAATTGGGCTGATATACAACACTGAAGACTGCACTAAAATTACGCGGGACGCCACCACATAGAACGCAGCACTGCAGACATGAACAAACTGTGTATAGAAATCTTTATAATACCGCTTCTTTGCTGGTTAATTTATAGTGTCATTCAGCAACGACCGAAGACACCCGAAGACACCCGTCGACGGAAAAACATCGTTATGACTGTTGCAAAATAATCGTTCTTCGCAAGCCCTGTTTGTTGCAAGCATGGTTGCAAGTCATATATGCGCGAGCCTATTTGGTAGCTTTTTGCCCCTTTCGCTGTTTTCTCTTTGACAAAGCTGCGAAAATCGTCAACACTGAATAAAATTATCACTGTTGTCACTGTAATGTTCTGATTTTATGGGCCACGAATGTTTTGCTGCATAGGGCTTACTGTCGGGCTTATAAGCTTATGTGTGTCCGAAGTGTTTTAGGTTTGAAGTGTCCGGTGTACATATAATTAATTATAGGTCTACAGTGTGAGTCAAAAAATGAAAAAATTATCTGTGTGGCGTAGCTTCATAAAATTTAACAATAATTGAAGGAAACTTTGCAATTTGTTGTAGATTTGAACGTCGAATATGCGTAAAAATATGGCTTAAAGTTTTTCAGTCTTTGAAAAATAAAGACCAAAAAACTTTAGGTTGTAAAATTTTTTCGACTCACACTGTAGACCCATGCAGTCAGTGCTGTAGTACTGAAGTCCTGCAGTGGACTGGAGTTGGACTCGAATCCTTATTTTTCAGGAATCGGTTTCGAACTAAGTGCACTCGACTACATCATTGCTCACTAAATTACGATACACGTTAGGCCTATACGCTCCAGCTGTTCCGCGCACATGTCCGTAGATCGATAGAAAAGCTTCTTCTCGGTTGCGGGTGGCAGCCGTTCAGAGCTCAGTGGCGTACCCAGAAATGTGAACTGGGGGCGTCGCCTTTCTTTCCTTCCTTTCCCTTACGTTCTCTTACTTTCCTCCCTTCCCTTACTGTTTTCCTCTCCCTTCTTTCCCCATTCAGGTCGGTAAAACTCGGTTACCAAGCTAACAGTTCAGCGACCTTCGCCAGTATCTGTGACGATGCCCATAACAAACTTTTTTTCACAGATTACAGGCAACAGTCAGCACCTGCTACGTCCGCTACTTCCTTCTGAACGCGAGCAGCACTACAGTCTGCGTGACCGAAGTCACAACTTTCAACTTCCTGATCGTACATCAGTCACCAATGACAAGAACTTTATTATAAGAATGCTATATAATGACAATTTGTATTAGATTAGCTTAAACTATTCGTATCGTTTCATTGAGCTCAACTCGTTTTTATTGAGTAACAGCGTTTTGTCTGTTTTTATTAAACTTTGAATGATGACGATGATTCTCTTTCTTCTTTTTTTCTCCCTTTCTTTCACTTTTCCTCTCTTCTCCTTTCTTTTTTTCCCTCTATCTCTTCCGCTAGAAGTGGGACTCCTAAAATCCGACTGAGGTCTGGGAGAGCGCTGTGAGCTCAACCAGCGTGGTTTGGGGCGGAGCCCGAACAGAAATCGAATTTCGCGCATTACTGCTTTAAAATACCACGAGATCTATGTGGTAGCAACAACTGTAATTTTTTTGCTGAGAATCAGCTGGCCTACATTTTAAACGTGCAACAGTGTGTGTTTTGGTTTTGTCTGGGAATTGAAAAAGGCTGCAGGGTTTTCTTGTCTACGCTACTGCCAAAGCTGATAAAATAATTAGTCGCCGACCTACTCCCGTTGACTGTCAAAGATGTGCCCATGCCTATCAGTCCGCTAACGACAAAACCTTCTACGACAAATTATTCTCTACCCCTGCACCAAACTTGTATATCAGCAAGAGCAGAATAGCTTTCCGCCAGTTTTACACTTTATTGCAAATATATATGTATAGTCACGTTAATGAGTTTTTATTTCATACAGGCTGGTGTAGTTCGTGCTGCATAAAACTTGCTTCTGTTTTAACTTGTTAGTAATGATTATACAAACGAACGTTTTTGTTGAGTTTCCGATTTGTAAACTCGTGACGAAAAGAATGGAAAATATCGTACAATAATTTGTGCGAAAATATAGTATAAAGAAAGGGGGTTTGTTGCAGCTTTTTTCGTACACGTTTCAAAAAGTGTATAGCCTTTAATTTTGCAGCGTTTTGCTAAAATTAAGCCTGTATAGAAACTTCTAGGGTTTCATATAGAACATTTTAGCAGAGCCATGCAGCCAGTTACGGAAACTTTCTAAAACCGTTGCATACTTAATGTCGGAATCTTTGTTTTGCCTCCAAGGCAGGTGGTTTAGATTAACGTCAGCAGACTGGGAGAATGCGAAAAACTATTCAGTGAAGCCTGCGTGATTACAGTACCATTCTTTGCAGTTTGTCGATTCATTTCGTTCATGAAACTCTCTCTACAGGGTTAAACGAATCATTATAGGGAAAGTGTGGGAGCTTTTGTTGCAAGAGGTCATGTCGTAGTGAGTTGTCAAGGACATTTTGTTGTAGGTGATTGTCACTGTCTCTGTGTTCAGTGGCGTATTTAGGGGGCACGGTGCGATGCCCCCCTTTGGCCTAATCATGAAATTTTTTTACAGGCGACTTAATATGAAAAAATGCGTTTTTTGCCATTATCCAGCAAGAATTGGGCGAATTTGCAGCTTCCATTGAACGTTCAAAAGCAAAAAGTGTTTCAGCTTCAGGGGGGAGGGCTTCGTCCCCTAATTCCCCGACCAGGGGCTCTGCCCCTGGACCCCGCTGGGGGCTCCACCCTCCCGATCCCCGTTACAGGCTTGCGCTCTGCGCGCTCGCCATGCTCCCCCTTTGCCAAATCCTAAATACGCCACTGTCCGTGTTCCCCTGACGCAAGCAGTGAATAATAAATGGTCGGCGCCTGTCGAGTCTTGTACGTCGCTGTTCTGTTACAGCTTCTACCAATTTGTGTTTCGAGTTGGCTTTTAATCCGACGAGTAAGCCAATCCGGGCATCTACCAGCTGCTCAGCGGTTTCGCCAAGACCTTTGCCCAATAAATATTTCTTATCCTTCTTGTTCGACTTAACATTCTACAGCGTAGAGTACCGCTGTTCGCTAAAAGCTACAGAAGTGGAAGATATCTCCTGAATTTTTACCGATATATCACTTAGCTATTTTCTAAAGCTTTTACGCGCGAAAGCCGGTACTGTCTTAGTCATCGCAATTCTGTCCGTCTGTCTGTCCGTCTGTCACACGGGTGGATCAGTCAAAAACGGTGCAAGCTAGGATCACCAAATCTTCACCATCGGCTGCCTAGAAGACTCTAGTTATCGGAACCGTAAAGCTTTTCCATAAATTCTACAGGGGTCACCCCGAGCGAGGGCGCTAAATGAAAGGGGGATAAGAAAACTTTGCGATTTTAGCCAATAAGTCGCCGTATCTCAGAAACGGTGCAAGATAGAACCTTGGCTATTATTAATTATTAATAGGAAGTTGTACATTGGCTTTCGATTGGTACCGAAAGCAATGACCTTGGATGACCTTGAACGCCAAAATATGTGTTATATGGATTTTTGGCAATTTTTGGCATCGACATTCATTTCAAAAGCGAATTGCGCCGAAATTACTAAAAAGATAGACCAGGAATACCTTCGTATAAAATTTTCGTCATTAAACGTAGTTTTAGTAGCTTAAATTGCGCCCCCCTGCGTTCAAGTAATCCTCCGTACGGAGACATCAAACTTAGGTGCCCTTCAAAATGCAATTGCACGAAGGAATTCAGACCATTATGCTTCGACGCGTTCCTTACATGGTTAAGCACTTTGCAGGCTGCAGCTTTTGAGTAACGCACACGTTACAGACACAGAAGAACAGCCAGGGTCTGTTGTAGAATTTGGGTATAGCGAGAAACATTCTTACTTAAAATGCGAATTCAAATAATTTCTGTTGTAGTTTTACCGTTGCATCGAAATTCGCCGAACTGTTTAAACAGGATGCACAAATGTGACAGACAATAGACAGAGAGACAGACCACGTTAAGGAATAAAGTGCAGGAATAGGCGGTATCGCTTGCACTAAAAAGTGATTTCACCTATCTAACAATAGCAATCTGGTAGGCGACATCGCTCGCAAGTGCCAGTAACAATAGGTCAGCTTTTACCGTTGCACAACAAACAAACGCGAAGATGCAGACTGCCACAGACATGGTGTCGGGCAATAAGGGTCGCTTATATACATGTGGCAATTGCGAGCCAATAATGATGCGTTTCAATTTGCTACACGTTGGTGAGCATCCGCTCTTCTGGCAGCCCGCCTCGTTATTGTGAATAATAAGAATTTTGTGTGTAAATTTGTTCGGAAAGTGAATATTCTCCTTGTTGTTCTTGTTATTGTTGTGGGCAGGTTTGGCGGCGCTGATATTCTCGATCTGGTCTCGCTGTACGGCCAGCAGAGACTGGGACGGCGCCGACGTCAAAGGTCGTATTGCTCTCTACCTGTCAATCATTTTTCCACACTGTCAATTACCTGTCTACCTGTCAATCAGCGGGATCGTCGTCAGCACAATCGTGCTCGTCATCGCCGTGCTTCTACTCTTTACCAAGGACACGTAGACCCACGTGCTGCAGACCACCGGAACAGAATCAATATGTTGTTTCATACATTCCAGAAGTCTCCACATTGTCTACACATCGATGTATTCGTATAATGCGGCCGACTTCTGTATACTTGTGAACACTGTTTTGCAATTTACCAAGGACACATAGAAGATCGCCCGCATAGACCACGTAGGCCACAGATGTGAGCCTAGGTGACGACAGCTACTGTGCCGGCCTATTATAGGCAAAACTGCACCACTTCGATTTGATGTGGATCAGCCGCGGACGCTAAAAATGCGAGAACGGAAAATACGAGACTGGAATTTGCGGCATAAAAATGTACAATATAATGCGAAGGTTAAAAATGCCGGACAGCAAACAGTTTTTTTAACGATTTGTAGTACAGTAAGTAGATCAACAACAAGTCGGAGTGAGCGGAGTGGAGGCTTAACCGGACGCAATTCATTCAACCATGACGTCGGTTAGCAAGTAAGCAGCACGAACTTCGGAAGTTCAGACAGTGTTGTAACGTACTGAAACTGTGCTCAGATCGCATAGACTAGGCCCACACAGTCGTTTGGATTGTGACGCACGACTGCGGCCGAAGCTTGTGAAAACAGTAGGCTACCAGTGCAAGCTGATTGTGGTTTAAATTGGACTTTTCGGTTCGCTCTTCCGTTCCAGACGGATGGTTATCACTGGCATAGGCAGGCTTGCCGTGGATATGGATATCCATGGATATATCCATGGATATATCCATGGATATTGTGCTGTCGCATTTGCTAATTAAACTGAATATTTAAGTGTTTTATTTC
>Ga0209367_1011861_pt1 | contig 11491 bp, 7 predicted proteins | sample WorMetLIZISLAND2_FD_187412 | JGI IMG/M metagenome (GOLD analysis project Ga0209367, IMG submission 187412) | Marine gutless worms symbiont microbial communities from Max Planck institute for Marine Microbiology, Germany - Olavius geniculatus... ... | reverse complement strand
ACCAGTAGGAAAACAGTATTTTAGTAATAAAACAGCAAATATAAATGTACAAAACATTAGTTTATACACTTGTTAACGGCAACATTTAAGGACTTGCACATCGAAAACAGCAAAAATTACAAAAGGCGATATTGCCCGCATCACACTGACTGTGTGTCATGTGCTGCTGAATAATATCACCTTTTGTAATTTTTGCGGTTTTCGATATGCAAGTCCTTAAATGTTGTACATTTATTACTAGTTATTGTTGATTGTTTACTGGCTATGCTAACTACTGCTAAACTCGATAGTCTATTATTATCGGCACTCGGCACTGCTGCTATGTAAAGAGAGAATAGGATTTAAAAGAAGCAAAAAGCACAGCTGTTGCTCGAGTGGGCCGACCGTACCGCTTATATCCGACGGCCAGCATTCGACCTCTGATTGCAGAAAGAAAGTGATTAACCAGAGTGCCCAGTCCCATACACGCTATAGTGACGCTGCTATATCAAACACTATAGTCAACGCTAGGATACGATACGGTAATTTGTCCCCATCTGGCGTCATGGTAGAAATCGTCGATCGCATAGGCCCTACTTTAATGGCGTGGTATGAACCGTCATATAATTTTACAAACAGACAGACGACACATTGTACCCAAAGGTCGATCCAAGAGTCGGTCAATCAAAATGGTGTTGGTCGTTCTGCTAGGTGCAGCAGCCTGCTCTATTGGACGCTGACCCCGGCGAGAACGGAACACGCTACATCGAAGGCAACAAAACGCTGATCAGCCTTAACTTGTCTAGTAAGTATTATGTTTTATCGGAAAACTCGGTTCTGCGTAATTCAGTCGGATATACGTGTTCGTGCAAAATTTCATCAAGCAAGTGCAGCGGTTCGGGTGTTAACAGAGAAACACAGACAGACAGACAAAGAAACTTATCGACAATGCTGAAAACAATACTGTCGTCTCTAGCGTGCGGACAGTGATAGGCCTAGGCCTAACTGGTAAAATGGCGCGTTTGCTGGACAGATAATCGTATAACGGAGGATGGAGCGGAAAATTTGCTGACGATGATCAAGCATCAGTCTACCTTTCAGCAGCAGCAGCAGCAGCCAAGCGGCTCTGCAACGACCGGTCTACTCAGACTCGTTCTCGAGGTTCATTGAACTTTTCACGTATCTTCGCCAACTGAAATTATTTTCCTCTGCATATCCGATCATCACTTTTAAATCCCGTCTTAAATATCACCTATGCGCTTCTGCCTATCACGTCTAGTCACTCACACGCCGGCGACTCAGATTCGACCTTTCGATAATTGGCACTATATAAATATTTTATTGATAATTGTGTTCCGCATTCTTCCATTATGCTTGGACAGTCATTGTCGAACAGCAAAGTCACGCCTGACTTTCGTGCAGTCTTGCTTGTATCGCTTTGCTGGTGAAGCTAAAAAGTAGAAAAAAATTAATTTCGGTTCAGTGGTGACATACATTATGCGGCCGTCCACTTACAGACATGCAAACTAACCTAACCTCGACCTTTGACCTTTTGATCTGAACTCTGGCACACACATTACTCCTGCCCCGAGAAACGTTCATACCAATTTTGACTTTTCTACATCTTTTTGTTTTTGAGTCAAGAGCACCTTATAGAAACAGACAGACAAACGGGCAAGGTTAGTAACGTGGCTGCAGGCCACATAATAAACAATACTCCACCAGGTGTCATTATTTCATGAAAGATTAGAAAATAATTAAGATTTTCTAAAAAATTTTCATTGGCACACTCAGCTGCAATACAGTGATAAATGAACATCACAACACACTTGTAATGTTAAACGTTAGTATTCAAAAGATGAAAACATTTCACAAAGTAACAAGGCCAGTGACTGTTTTCTGAGGTATGATACTTAACATCATTATCACAATTGTGTTGAACATTTATTGCTAAAAGAATTTGAAAAAAAAAACAATATCTGATGCAGTTTTGACAAAAACTGGGCAGTGGGTAATGGCTTATTTCACAAACCACTATGTGCACTACACTATTGAATATTTTGGAAATATCCTACTCGGAATGACAACGTCGGTAAAATGATAGTAAGTATTTCAGTAAGCAGCAGAAGTCCACTGCGCACAACTGACATACATGTATTTTGCTGACTGTGTTGTTTAGAAAAATCTTCTGGACAGCAAATCGCCAGCTCTGTTACTCATACGTGCAATTATGCACAAGTGAACTGACTCTCGCATCTTGTAGATGGTCACTGCATTGTCAAAGTGTTATATTATACTTTGAGTATTTCATAATTATGCCAGTTTCAAGTTTTAAATATATTAAATGCGCAATCGTCACATATCACACATCACATTTAAATCAGATGCACACTGTTATTATACACGCACGTTGAATCAGTATGTTTCACTGCAACAGTTCTTTGCATTATGCTTTTTGAAGCTTGATTGCTGCAATCGCTGAATGAGATGATTATGGATCTTTAATAAATGCGCAATATTGACTATCTTAATGTAAACTCGTAAATGATGCTAATGTGATGTGATTATAGTATTATCATTTACCAAATAAAGTACAATGTGTTCTAACTGCATGTGGCTATAGTGATGTTGTTATTGTACTCACAATCAAAAAGAAGATACAATGGTGCAGTCCAAAAGGGAAGATGCTGCCCATCGCTTGAATTTTTTCACCTTTTGCACTTTGTTTTAAGACTGTAATATTTACTGTAATGATACAATAACACTATTATAACAGATTAAAAATGTGTCACTTTACACATATTTCAGTAAAACAGTGAGGTCCCTAGAAAAAATGAGGACATCCCCTATATACCGAAACCTCTACACCCCTGCTGCCATCTCACTGTTATTGTTATGTAACCATCTCGAGCAGAGTTGTTCACACACATCCAGGCCTTTCCAGGACTGTATAATATACTCGTGAAGTGTGGCGATGCTGTGTGGTTGAGAAAATAACTGTAAGTATGGATTTGTAGTGGAAAGCACAGTGTCAAACGCCACATCTCTAGTTCACAGCAAATATGCACAACAGCAATGGAAGTCACGTTTTCACGAGGCCCATGCACAACTAATGTGATCATCCAGATCATTGTCGGGTATGGAGAAAATGTCATCCGTAACTGAGACACTGGTGTCACTTGTGCCTGTAAACTTCACCGGCTGATGTGTCGTCAAGTTACCAGGCTACAATTTGACATCACAAACTGTGCCATTTGATACAATGTATTTACACATGCTAAACAGTAGCAATTTTCATCCATTGCACTAGCAAAAAAGATAAAATCAAAATGTCTGCTGCAAACTTATGTGTATAAAGTATCAAAAGCTAGAAAAATGTTAACCCAGTGATAAAATTGTGCGGCTGTCAACCTAAAGCCGTGCAACCCTAATCTGATCTTCTTTACTCAAAACTGGCATGCAGGTCACTCTCATGCCATGCTAGTGAACGTTTACAGCAATTTTGGTTTTTCTACATCTTCTTGTTTGAGATATAAACAAACCTACATGGTGTTTCATAAAAAGACACCCTTTTTGTTTCAACTCAGTTGTATGGGGATCAATTTGCAGTTTTTACCAAATGTAGCTGAAGAAATACAAATTCAAATTATTTCAACAAAATGTGGCCGTTAGTTAAATATTCTTTGCTAGTCGTAATGTAATGCTGACGTCATAATGTGTCATGAGTACAAACTGACTTGTCTCAACTGGTTCTGACAGTAGCTACCCTGCTTTGATGGTGAACTTTATCTGGCTTACTGATGAAAAATGTTCATCATGTCAGCACTTAGCAACATGGAGGCATAAAATCAGATGTCTCGCAATCCAAAAACTCATCCATCTCGTAAGTAGAGTGTGCTGGTGCACTGTCTTGCTCAAAGGTGTAAAAGTTAAGCTATCCCATAAGTGTGTGAAAGTGATCGTTTTGGGCATTTTTGTGGCTACAATGTTGAAACTTCAACAGTTTGTCATCAATAAACCAAATAAAGTTTGCCATCTAAAAAGAGGCTTGGCAGACATAGCTCTTCTCACGACAGACAATGCTGTCTATGTTAAATCGTAATTCATGTACTGCTCAAGTTGTCATTGGGGACAGATGGGACAACTGCCCCTATACTTTGGGCTGTCCGAAAACCATTCAAAATTTTTTATCCAAAAAATGTAAAATTCTGGGCCAAAAAACACCAATTATGAGAAAATTCAAAGGCAAAATTAAAATTTTGAGCACTCATAATCTGCTATGTCGGAAATTTGCATGCTGTCTGTCGGAAAACTGCAACTTTCAGCGCCGCCTACTTTTTTTAACCTACGATGTTGCTGTAAGTTGTATAAAGTGTGCTACAGATTAGAACTGCACTGACCATCGCTAGTAGCATGTTAGTAGAGACTGGTGAAGAGTGTCTGTCTGTAAAGTCCAACTGACTGCATGTATCACTGTCATCAGTCGTTGCATCAGTGCTCAGAAACTTTGACCACTTCGAAGTCTGGTCAGCCTTTGATGACGATGCTTTATGAAAAACAGGCAGACCTTGCTTCCTTCCATACTCCACTTCATTAACCATCCCCAGGTTGTTTTCAATATTACTATCAAGTGCTACTTCGCCAGTATCTGGTGACTTGGAGTCAAACAGTCGAGCTGAACTGAGCTTGTTGACTCTCCTGTATGGATGCGGACGTCTACAGTAAAAGTGAAACAACCAAAGCTATTCAACTCTTAAAATGTTTCTAATAATAACAGGTCAATATAAATTAACAAATACAAAACCAGCTATAGTTGATAACTAATGCAATGTTATTCACCACTAAAATAAATAGAACAAACACAATAAGTTACCAAATAATTTTGTGTACCGGTACGATACCTTACATTATTTCACACTGCCAACAAGCAAGCGCGTTTTTGCATAATCATCACATTTATCATAAATAGTAGACTACCGTTGCACTTTTGGTAATTAGTCCACCCGTAAGCGATAGCTTGCGGAGCGGGCTTATGTTTTAGCCCAGATGTTTTTTTATTTTTTTGTCAACGCGAGATCTCCGAGATGCGTGGGCTGACCGGCGTGAAATTTTGCACGATGGTCAGTACTAGGCACTATTTTATAATGCCGGTCCAAAATTTCGGGGGGCCTTCCCCAAAAAAATTTCAGGGGCCAAAAACATGCAAAATTTGGCCCGATTTCGGACGACTTCGAAGTTCGGCGTCGAATATCTCTGAAACGGATGAAGATATTCAACATCGGACAGTCATTCCATCTATCGCGATTCGTCCTGCGTTAGGTGAAACAAGTACGGTGAAGTTTGGTCCAGTGACCTTGGAGATTTAGATGTCGAATCGTACCCACCCAAAGTGCATTTTTCGGAAGACCATATTTCGGCCCCTAGGGGGTGCTGCGCACCCAAATTTTTACACGCGCTAGAGAATGACCAAGTCTTACTAGTGCACCTCCCACTGGGGACGAAAGCCCCCCTTACAACTTTTTTTAAAAGGGGGGTCAAAAATTGGCTTAAAATGCAATAAAGGAGCGCTTATAACTTCGGAGTTGGGGGGTGTAGCCCGACGAAACTCTATCACTTGACGCGGCTCTAGGTTGGGGTGTTAACGCAGGTACAAATTTTGGGGGCACTGCCCCCCTTAAAATTTGGGAGGGCAAAAAATGTCCAAAATTTAGTACGTTTTACGACAACTTTCGAGTTTGACCTCGAATATCTCTGAAAACGATTAAGATAGCGACAAAATCTAAACGGCGTTGACGAGAAGGATCCTTCGGGCGTTGAACAAAAAAAATTTTGTGAAATACCGTCCACTACGAACAAAGTTATAAGCGCTCATTTTGACCTACCCTAAGTCGCATTATTCGGAGGACTATATTTCGGCCCCTAGAGGGCCCTGCGCTTCCAAATTTTTACACGCGCTAGAAAATGGCCAAGTCTTACTAGCGCACCCCCCAACGGGGACAGGGGCCTCCCTTACAATTTTTTTGAAAGGAAGGTCAAAAACTGGCTTAAAATGTAATAAAGGAGCGCTTATAACTTCGGAGTTAGGGGGTGTAGCCCGACGTAACTTTGGCACTTGATGTGTTTCTAGGTTGGGGTGTTAACGCAAGTACAACTTTTGGGGGCACCACCCCCCTTAAAATTTGGGAGGGCAAAAATGTCCAAAATTTAGTACGTTTTACGACAACTTTCGAGTTTGACTGCAAATATCTCTGGAATCGATGAAGATAGCGACAAAATCTAAACAGCGTTGACGAGAACGATCTTTTCGGCGTTGAACAAAAAAAATTTTGTGAAATTTGGTTCACTACGAACAAAGTTATAAGCGCTCATGTTGACTTACCCTAAGTCGACAATGCACGTTCGGCGTATGCCAATGCACTTGAGTTCAGGCCACATGACTTTGTTGCCGGGGAAATTTTACCCCCACCCGTAATTTCCCTCCAGTCGGACTTAGGGCGCTGGGCGGACTCACGTTGGGCTTTGCCCCAAATTTCTAGTTTGTTATACATTACCTGTCTAAGTGATTTAGATAAGAAATATTCTGATATATGTTATAAACATAAAACAAACATCATGTACCCAAATTAAACAAAATGTAACAAAATCATGTAGCTTAATGAAGTAAATGATGCACACATTTAAAATTCTTTCACTGACACATCAAAGACTACAGTAATCTTATGAACATATTCATACACATAACTCAGAACATACCTTCATATGTACTCTGCACTTTTAAAATTACTCATATTCCATTACTTATAATTGGAAATCGCAGTCTAAAATACAGGCATAACACTCTAGCTAAAAGAATGCAAACAATGCTTTTTACCGCATGTACTTCAGAGCTGCTTCTTGCTTAGAGAGCCAATCAGCAGTAGATGCAAGGTGGGCAGCACGATGGCCACCTGGCAACTGATAACCATCATCATCATCATCATCATCACATTTGTCATCATCAGCATTAGTGTCACACACATATCGGCTCCATCGACTGCAGTTACTGTTCACCACCTGTCCATAATCCATCTACATTATCCTTGGCTCAAAAAAGGTAAACAAATTGCAACCCATAACAACTAATAAGCATTAAAATACAATGAAGACATTCAATCCAGCTATAATGTGAAATACTGTATAAAAATGGACGTTATTATGATAACATTGATTGGAAAATTGTTTACCAACTTAGGGAAACTTAAAATCAACCAGTGTCATCCACAGTATAGACATGATAGTTATACCAATACTAATATTTGCCGAATTATTAAAACCAGCCTAGATCACGCACTCCAAAAAACTGCACAATATGAAATCTCTGCTATAATGAATATATCCAACCACCACTAACAATCTAGAACATAAAATATATTGCTTAAAATATTTTCATTCACTGAGCTGCTTTTTGATAACCACTGTGTGCCAACAGTGAGAGACTGCCCATTAGGGTGGCCCTTAAAAATCAAACTTTGAAAAACATTTGCTCTCACCCCCAAAATATGTTCCCTTTGGAAAGAAAACAAGAAATCTGAGCTAATGCTCACGAGACGCGCGAAAGCCTATAGCAGCTCCTGTTCACAAACTGTCAGTCTATTGCCAGCCATTTCGTCACAGTTCATTCTTGGAATGTGCACTGCAACCGAAGATTGCAAAAAAAATCAATAAAAAGCCCCCTTATTTTGGAAGTTTGTTGTCTTTCAAATTCATTGATGATGATATGACTGAAAAGCTCATCACTAGTGCTTGTTGTGATAGACAACCATTTTGATGAAAGACTGGCCAACAACGGTAAAATAACGACTTTTACGGGGGTACCGCTCTTTGATGCCCTCGTGTGCAGGTTTCCTTGAATCTAGAAAATCAAGACTCAGACCATCAAAATCTACGTTCAGCTTTTTCATGTCTATCTCAATTGCTGTCGGCACAATTCGCTCCTTAAATGTGTCTTGCAGCCCAAAATCGCCAAAAAATCCCTTAAAACCCCCTATTTTGGCATTCAACGTCATCCAAGAACACTGAATTTGGCACAAATCAAAAGCCAGTGTACAACTTCCTATTAGTGATTAATAGTAACCTAGGCCCTATCAGCCTATCACGTACTGTGACTGAAATACAGCGACTTATTGGTCAAAAATGGCAAATTTTTCCTACCCCCTCTCATTTAGCACCCTCATTTGGGGTGACCCCCTTCGAATTTATTGAAAAAACTTTATGGTTTCTGAAACTAGAGTCTTCCAAGCAGCCGACGATAAAGATCTGGTAATTCTAGCTTGCACCATTTTTGACTGATCCACCCATGTGCCAGAGGGACAGACAGAATTGCAATGGCTAAGACGCACTGAAAGCAGTAGCTGCTTTCGCACATAAAAACCATATAAATTCTCACTAAAATATTTTAATATTTAGAAATAGCTCAAGAGCTTTGAATTTTACTACAGGTTTACAATGAACATGTTATACCAAATACGCAGTTAACATTAGTGCTCCATGAAAATAAGTGCTGGCACCACAATTTGTCTGTAGCCATTTGAGGACCAATGGTAGTATTGTGTAGACAAATAGCTGTGCAAATAAAGCATTCTGAAACCATTTATTGTGGTGATCTGACAAAGAGAACATACTTAAAACATAAAAGCAAAAGTTTTACAAAGTTTGATTTTAAAGTGCCACCCTACTGCCCATCTGTCTGATTCTGCCAATTTGACATATATTTTTCACAAATTACAAATTTTGCATATCAGTATGATTTGCCAGATATGAAAAACTTCACTCTGTTAAATCAAAGTCGTACAATAAACCATAAAGAAAATGCATTAGAAAGCAACATGGACACATCTGCATAGGAAAAACTTGTTACTTGACTTTGAGGTTCATTTAAACCAACGGATGCAATTGAATCATAACTGTGCTCTACACCATCTCTTTGATCACAGTCGACAACCGTCTGCTCGTCTACGTCTCTACGTAAAAGATTCAAACGCTGCACATGTTTTCTGCACTCAAATCCACTTCCTTCACCGTATACCTGCAATTTACACGAGCCAAAGCATCAATGCAATGCTCTCTTATGTAACGCCAAAATCTCAAGATTAAAGCTTCTTAGCTATGGCTACATGCAAAAAAATAAAACATGCGCAAAACATTTACTCGTACACAGAAAAAAAACATAAAATATCTACACTGTTTCTCACAGTATTTCCAACAACAGCCTATAGTTTTTGACATCTGTATCCTATGCGTCACAGTAGCTGTACCTTTTTAAGTGACTGCGCCTCGCCGCAAAGTTTGCATTTCCACTTATTTGATTTCTTGACTTGTTCGACTTGAAATGTGCCACAGCTATAACACCTAACAACCCTAAATACTTGCGGCGGCATATGCGCAATTTTTTATTACATCAAATCAAAACAACCGCCCACAAAGTAAACAGTAAACACTAGAATAGATAATCTATCATGGCTTATGCGATAACACATTTTCCAAGGAAGTAACTACAAATTTAATACATGACGGCCAGTGACTATGCGTGCAGTATAAAAAATATAATGAAAGCACTTGGAACGTATATTTCACTCTTTAGTGAAATAACATACAGAGACTAACGTATTTAGACTGTTATGAGTGTTTTTAGTCAAGTCATGACAGTGGCGTCTTCCTTTCCATCCCCTAGCTTTTCCCCTTTTATCCCTCTCTTTCCCCTCCCTCTTTCTCCCCCATTTATTCCTCCCCTCCTTTTCCCTTCAGCTTCAATCATTTTTCTTAGAAGTAAAACCACAGCATAATACCACGATTATATATGCTGAGGACGCTCTAAAATTCAGTTATGAGATTTGGGGCAGCGCTGTGAGCTCCCCTGAGTCTGGGGCGCAGCCCCAGCCGAAATCGAATTTGATGCATTTCAGCATTAAAAGATGAGATCTGGTGAAAACAATTTTAATCATTTTCCCAAGAATAATCTTACCAAATTGGCAACTTTAGTAGGCTACAGTTTAAACGTAGGCCTATATGCTAATGTTTTGTCTGGAGGATTAGAGGCTGCCCCCGTCACCTTGTCTACGCCACTGAGTCATGACACCTGGTCTTTGCTGGCTGCAAAAACCAGCTTGTTAACAGATAGGACAAATATTTAAGTGAACTCAGACGATAATAAAAAATAGTCTTAATTTTGTACGCATAAAGGTGAAAACTTGTTTTCGTTTCTATGGTGTTTGTCATTTGGAAGTTATCATAGATTACTGCAGGATAGTGATTTGTAGCAGGAACCGGGTACCCGGGCCCGGTTCTAAAATTCATTACCGGGTTCCAAATCTGGGCAAAAAACACCAAATCCAGGACCATAACTTACTGCCAAACCAGGGCTATGTCCCTAGCTGAAGCACTTAAATGTCTAAAAATGTTACAAGCTTTGTGCGTGTGCAATCATTTGGGCAATTCTTTATCAAAACTGCAATTTTTAATTATTTTTGGCACAAATATAAAGAATGGCTGATATACTAAAAAGTGAAAGTTGCACTATATCCAAACAGTGCAAATTTTAACTGTAATACTACATGTCAAATGAAAATACACTTGCACAGTTTCCAGTTACTTTGAACTGGAACGACAGTATATTATCAACAAGCAAGCACCAATGATCTTTCAGCATTCAGCCATAATTACTAAAATACCAACATACCATGATACCGCTAAATATGACGACTGGCAACTTGGCAAGTTAGCAACTATCAGGGGCACCAAAAGTTCCCTCTTCCAAGTGGCAAAATCAACAAAATTCTATGAAAAAATCCCAGTATCTAAAACTCGATTATTAGTACACCCATTGAAGTAGAAAAACAGTGTTATTGTAGCCCCATTTTCTTGAAAAAGTCGAACAGATGCACACTCAATCAATTGCACGTCCTGTTTTTTGAACCAATTTCCAAGACTTACTTAAACTCACTCGCATCTAATTTCGAGTTCGAGTAATCGAGTTTCAGAGTATTCAACACAGCCATGTTCCTCACTCATTATAAACTACAGTGATCTCTCAATGCCAACAGACAGTATAAAAAGTAATCAGTATGTTTCAATTAGATGATACATATGATGCACCTGAAAGCGATAATTTAGACTGTCTGCCTGCATGGAAAAAATACAAAATTTCTGGGAAATCCCACAAGAATGTACAAAAATCCAAATTCCTGGTTCCAAATTCTCGGTGGGCCTGGCACCTATGTGCACCAGATCTAAAACCAAGAAAAACTAACACTCTTCTCTTGATATCCACTGTGAACACAAAATCAACAGAAAAATAATAAATAACTCAAGAGTCAAAAACTACTCACTGTTTACAGAGATTAGCATTTACTGTTCAGTTCACATCAGTACGTGTAGCAGACAACAAAAGAAGTTTCGTAGCCCAAATTGGGCATTGAACACATCACAAGAGTTGCTCTCGTGGAAAGTTGGAGAGGGGCGAAGTTCAGACCCACCC
>Ga0209367_1011860_pt1 | contig 11495 bp, 11 predicted proteins | sample WorMetLIZISLAND2_FD_187412 | JGI IMG/M metagenome (GOLD analysis project Ga0209367, IMG submission 187412) | Marine gutless worms symbiont microbial communities from Max Planck institute for Marine Microbiology, Germany - Olavius geniculatus... ... | reverse complement strand
CCCATACCCCACCCCTCAAGTGCCCTCACTACAACTAAATCCTGGCTACGCCACTGCGCTGACGTTGGCGCTCTAAGGAGCGAACATCCTAAGCTAATTATTATCTCCGTTAATGGAACGAAGTGAACATTGGAAGAGATTATGAGATTGGTCGTTCTGTCCGTCGTTGTGTCCGTCTGTGTGTCTGTACACGATGACGATGACTGGGCAGGAACGGTGGCGCCCTCCTGTGAAAACTTCTACATTGGCGGAGATATGCACTCTGACGAGCGCCTTCTAGTTTTGTTATTGCGATTACTTTGCAAGTAGCACTACCACAGCAGCACTGTGGTCACGATACGTGACCGTTGCAAACGGACAGGGACAACATACGGCAGAAATAGGTTTGCAGCTAGGGCGCTTTGCAGTATGTGTATCGCGCCGTGATATCGTCTTGGTTGGGTAGCATTTCGCCTAATCGCATTTCGCCTAATCTCATTTCGCGTCGTATGCTTACCTTAACTCTAACCCTCACCCTATATTTTGGTTGGGGCTCTGCAGTAGGCCCAACTGGGGGAGCGATTAGGCGAAATGCTACACCATCGTCTTGCTGCTGTGTGTACACTGTAGCGGTCGTCGCATGCGTCTCCGAGATTCGACCGAGATGAGTTCGTTTGAGACGGTGTCGCGCTCTGACGGCAATTTCTTGCCTCGTCTGCGACCCGTCCGAATTCCCGTCACTCGAGAGGATCTGCGTCACAACTGCACCTACTCCACGCTGCTTCGCCATCGCATGCACGAACACACTTCGGTCAGTACGTACGCCGTTGTTTTACGTTTTATTCTGCGCAGTACAGATCAAAAGCGCATAAACAAAAATCACGGAACAAAAAATACATCAAAACTGCAGGTTGCATTTGTCTAGTTTAGACACCCTGTTACACAATGCTAGAATTTCGTTTGATAAACAGTGTTCTACCTCCAGTAATTGTCTTATTCAGTACTTGGCTCAGCTTATGTCATATGCTGGTTTTTAATGCATTTCGTACTGTTCATACTACATTTTGTTTCTTTTAAGTGTATTTCTTTTATGTCTGTGTTTTTGTGTTTTTATGTGTTGTTTGCTGTATGTGTCAATGTTCCCTTCTGGACTGATTTTCAAATAAATGGAATGGAAAAAACGCACAAGCGAGCACGTAGGCCTAATGTAGCATAGTATATTGCACATTTTAGTTTTAATCCCACCTTGCTGATTTTAACAGTCTGGGTAGCTGATCTGCATGTAAGTATCTTGCGTGTGGCACAATTTTTTTAAAACTGAAGTTTTACTGCAGCCTTTTAATTCATATAATGATCATCACACTCTATTCAAAACTGGCTGGCAACCGCTAAAGATGCAGTATCGAATCGTCAGTTTTTGTCTCTCGATCGCGGTCTTCTCAGTTCTTGGGAATAATGGCTCTATTATTCTCGAGTTCTGTAGTGCGCGGTTTGTAATGTTTTGGTCTTGGTGTGGTGATGCAGCTAGTCACATTTGAAGCTGCTGCTGCTGCGTCGTTTCAGATATCGCGTTTCCTGCAGAACGTGCGGAACATCGAGATGTTGTGCGACCTTAGTCGACCTATCGCCTACTCCACCGTTAAAGGTCAGCTCACAGCCTCACACATCCATCAGACTGATCAGAGTGCTGTGCTTGTGTTACACTACATACAGGGTGGGCCAAAAAATGGCACAGTTTTTTTTGTATACCTCATAACTTCACCAAATATTAACCGATTTTCAAAATTCTTTTACTGTCAGAATCAGGAGACAATTTGCAATAAAACTTACTATAGATCCCACCACACCTAAAGTATGTCGCTACACTACCTTGTGAAATGCCATTTTTTTGGCCCACCCTGTATAGCACACCCTGTAACGATGAATTTGAAACTTACCATTGTCTACACACTGGCAGCAACGCAATTATTGTGGGCCTACAGTCTAATAAGGGCACCGAAAATGCCTATGAATTGTAAGAAGATTAAACAGATTTTTAAAAGGTATAAATCAAATACAGTAGCCTATTATAGATTATTTTTTTCGACCGATACTCCACTACAACTACTGACAGCCGACTGTACTACCACCCATGATATTGGTTCTACGTAGAGCTATTACCGCTGTGCATTAGAACCATATTCGGTTCAATTATCAATTTATCATTCCTTTACTTTTTTTGCATTATTGCAGTTTATTCTACTATTTTATGAGAAAATAATGCTACTTGTTAACAGCCGCCTACTGACGCTACCAATAGCACAAGCAAGCATCATTAAACGGTAACAGATTGATATTGACTATTAATTCCCCTTCGCATGTATTCAGCGTAAACACGTTTCTGCTTTTCATTCAGAACCTAAATTTGAATCGATTGCTGTAGGCCTGTGGTTTGTCGCTGTAGATTTGTCTCGAGGGACGTACCTATAACAGGATGGGACGTGAATCGACAGCATCGTCTGATAGCCACATGCAACATCCGCAGCTCTGTGATATAGGCTTAGATGATGACGACTGCATGTGAAATATACTTCATTGTTATTTGACTGGCAGTCACTAAGGCCCGGCCTACATGTGCGACAAAACGCAAGCAGAAACTTAACTTCAAAGTTAGAAACTGAACACCCCAAAATGTCTGTAACGATAGTTTTTGAAAGTAAGTTTCGTTAAAATTATTTTTAGCTTTTTGACAAACTATGAGACACTTCCGCTTGCATGCTTTTGGATTTATTATGTATCTTGTGCTTGCGTTGTTGAAAGTTGCGCTTGTCAACTTTACATTAAACGAATATATGATGATGATGCTGATGATGTCATTGATCGTCTATTCTGACTAGTAGTTATTGCAAAACTGTGACAGTTTAAAGCTTAGACCTATACTGATGTCCTCATCACAGAAGTAGCAGTAAACTACACTTCACTATACACTGAGATCAAATAATAAAACAAACCAGCTGTAGCACCAAACTCATAATCCAATAACTTACACCATGCTGAAATGTGCAATTTACTGTCAGCTCAACTAGACTTCAATTTAGGCCTACATGAAATAATTAGTGCTGCTGAGGCGTTAATTTTTTAACAGCAATAATTTTTAATGCATGCGTTAGTGCATTAATTAACGCATCATTATGTAGGGTGAGCCAAAAAACTGGACCTGTTTGAGCGTTGATAACTCAGCGATGGTTAGTGGCAGAAAGTCGTGTGATACATCAAAAGTTTCAGAATGCTGTAAAGAATGAATGTCAAATTTGCATAGTGAAGCATTTATATATTCTTTGCCTAATTTGCATAAATATTCAACACCCCTGATATTCTGCCAAATTTGACTGTAACACAGATTTAACATGGATATTTGAGCTTTTATAACTTAACGACGTTTATTGATGGAAAAGCGCGTAATATGCCAAAAGTTTTGAAATTGTGTGCAGAAGAAGTGTACAACTTGCACCTTTCAGCATTTAAATATGCTTTGTCTGATTTACACAAATCTGCCCCACCCCTAAAATCATGCTAAATTGGCAGTAACACATGAATTTAACTTGATTTTCATTCAGCATACAGTGAAATATCAACAATCATTAACACATTTGGATGAAATTCGACACAAGCAGTTGCCCAGCTTTTGCATTCATAACCATCATCAGTCATTTTAGGCAGCTGATCAATCGCTGAAGTCAACGTGTTCAGGATCAGCTGAGCCCTGCATTCGATTAGCATACGTTTTAGCTGGTCAGTTACTGAAATTCTGTGACCATGCTATCTGTTGCAATGCCCCCACACTGAATAATTCACAGAATTTATATCTGGACTTTTGGGCAGTAAGTTTTTGAATTCAATTAACTCGGGCACATGGGAGTGCAGGCAAATGCATATTTTCAGCGGTAATAAAGATTTATGCAAATTAGGCAAAAAATATTTAAATGATTTGCTATGCAAGTTCGTCTCTCTTTGTCTACAACATTCTAAAACTTTTGACATATCACACGCCTTTCTACGGGTAAACATCGCGGAGTTATCAATGCTGAAACAGGTCTGGTTTTTTATGGCCCACCCTGTATATTGCTGACGTTGTGAGTAGACTACGTCAACAGCGTTGACTGTAATGACGACCGATGAACTCCTGACCGTGTCACAGATTGTGACAGTGGTGACGGAACAGCAACAAAACAGTTTTAATTACCAGAATATTATTTGATCGTCAAATAACCGCAGTTTAATGAAAGTCCTGCTTTACAAAATTTAGTAAATTTATGTCATATGTTATTTTTTTAACGTGCATTAATTTTTAACATGCACTAATTCTTCAATGAATTAATTAATGCATTAATTTGACAGCTCCAAAAATAACTGAACACTACTGGACATGCTCCCGACAAAAATTCATACAGTGCAGGTTAGACATGATTAACTGAAATTTTACGAAAATACAATAACCAAGTAAGTAAAATGACGCCGGATAAGCCAGGAAAATGCTTGCGTGAATGAAATCAACACACTGTCCTCGATTATGACAATATCACACGAAAAACGTCAAACTAACTAACCTTAACATTAAATAAACTGCAAACCATTCGTTGCACACACACCGGGGGGGGGCTAAGTATCACTAAAGACTGCGTGATAAGTCTCATTTCCAAATACGCCAGTGAACAGTGCCGATCAACTAAGCCCACAGTTCTCCACGGAACACAGAATCATGAGTAGAGCTGCGGAATATGGCCTTTGCCATGCAATTTCAACATTTCCAATAAAATACTTCTTCGGTGACGTTTGCAGTTTTCCGTCCTCATACACGAGATTATTTTCACCGACAGTATTACAAAAACGGAACAAAGTTCAATTTCATCTAAATTACAGCAGACAATTCAATTTACCCACAAACAGAAATGTGACTTACGAAAAAGGACACCTGTGGAATTTCACGAGTAGTCCAATGTAAAACAGTGGGCAAAAATTTCTGCGGAAAACTGTGAACCACACCAACTATTAAATAGCATACTGCAAAACTGCCAACTTGCATGCAGTATTCCACAAAAAAAACGATTCCGAAAACGCAGTCCCCACATGCAGTCTTGAGTACTGAATGAACAGGCAATACCAGTACATGCATACAAATGCTCAACTTTACCTTGCAAACATATGGTGGTACCATTTTCTAAAAATAGCAATGAATAAAGATTTTCTTACAAGCCAAAACCGTTGATCTGGCATGAAACTGCAGCCGTGCGAACTTCACAAGTGTCGATATGCAAGTTGAACACTGTGGATGTCAACAGTTAAATGCTCAGTAACCAATAAACGACAAGCTATCGTCAAATTAAGAGGGTTGTTCCATACATAAGTTACAAAATGGTGTCCTTCTGTTAGTTTTTCAAATATGAAAAATCCAAAATATACGTATTGTAGGGAATTTTATTCTGAACATATGTGGACATTTTTTGATTGTGACGTTATTGTTGTGACGTCATCCGTCCATAGAACACCACCCCTCTGCGTATCATTTTCTATACCAGTAATCTGTCATAACTCGCAAATGATAAATAGCATAGGAACGAGAGAAAATGAATAAAATTAACAAGTTAATGTCACCTTTCTGAACGTTAAACATTAGTGTTTCATTTTTCAACATTTTGTCCCATCTGCCAACAAGCTTCTGAATGCCCGATGCAAAGAACGATTCTTGCTGCTGTCCAAGCCACTGATGAACGACTGACTGCATCTCGGTATATGATACAAATTTCTGCTCATCTAGAATTTTCTTACACCAAACGTGTATTGTTGGTTTCGTAAAACACCTGTCCATATACTGCAGCGAATTTCATTTGCATTAAGCTTTTTTACCCACAACAAAGAACGAATAATAGCATGTTGTTCATTACAGGACGAATTCAACGGCAACGTTGCCAAATTCAATGTCGTGTAATGAAACTTACAGGTAGCAACCAGAATCAAATTCCCTACAAAATGTGTATTTCGGATTTTTTTATATTTGGAAAACTAACAGAATGGCACCGTTTTGTAACTTATTTACAGACCAACCCTCGTACTTACAACCATTCGTTGCTGATTTCGTGACATTTCGGCAACTGCTTGCTGCCTTCGTCGTAACAATTTTTGGGGACAGCAAATCACCAAACAACTGCTGTTATCTGAAGAAATTCATAGCATAGCACGTGGTTAGTCCAGCTTGGTAGCTGAGATCGGGTCAGGTCAAAGGTTAACAGCCGACAGATTGAGGTCACTTGTAGTGCAGGACAGAGGCCGGTGGTAAGACGACATTCGGAGGCAGAACGTAGTCGCCGATCATGTACTGGTTGCTGATAGCAAACTGCGTTGTACTAACGACGGACTGTGCTTCAACCTAAGCACAGATACACACACACACATTACATTACACGTGCCTCTGATATGATGACAACACATGGTGAAATATCCAGAATGATAAGTGCTTTTCTTTTTATCATCTTAATAATGTTCATTACTCTGATTTTCTCAAGGTTTTTTTGATTTTAATTTTATTATTCAGTACTGGTTGTTCATATTTGCTCTGTCTTATTATACCGTGCTACTTTTTGTTATATGGGCAGTTGTAAGTGCCGTTGCAGCCTTTCTGACCCTTGGAACACGTTTTATTGTTCACACAGTTTTTTCTGTATTTTCTGACATTGTCCTGTTTTGTGTTTCCAAAATAAACTGATGATGATGATGATGATCTTATCTTCTGGTTTTAAGCCCTGGTTCTTAGTAGAATGTAAACTCTCGTGCATTGTACTGTGATCTCGAAATGCGCGCTCACGCCGCACAAAAATGCTACAGTGATGACTTTGACCGCAGAGTAAACACAATTCGCTCACTTCAACCGATCAATGTCTGCAGCATAGTATTCTGCCTAAAATGCACAAATAAAAATGTATCAAAAACAAAACTATGGGCAAAGAAAAGATGCCAAAAATCTCTGCAGAAGCAGCCAAAAGATTCAAATAGCCTTCTAAAGCTGATCAACTCTTAATGATCGTAAGAGACCTGCACCTAAGTAATTAGAAAGGAATAGCTACTGCGCAAATACAGAAATGACATTATAGGAACCCATTAACAGACAAAAGTCGGTCGTATAGCTTGAACGACTGTCAGTCATTTTTTTTTAAAAACACCTTCCATATTATCTCACTTACTACAGCAGCTGTAAAAATGCTTTGACTTAGGCGGCACCTACAATACATGCGATAAAAATCATAAAACTAAAGCATAAACAAAAAAAACATAAAAAATAGCACAAAAATCTCATGCAATCTGCGTGTACACTGTAGTTTTGTTTTGCTCATATTGCAGTCACTTCTGCTTCAAGCTTTTGCTTCCGTTTTAGCTTTTGACGAGCAGTAAACCAGATGACATCTAATGGCTACGACAAGTAAGCCAAGAGATCACTGTCGAGTTTACCTGCTGTGAAAGAGCACTATTTGCTGCGGAGCCAAGTGGCTGAGATGTGCCTAAGACGGTCGGCGCAGGAATACAGCCGGGATTCACGGGGGCTACGCTACCTACAGACCAAATTTAAGAGGCATCGTATTTTCCCGTTGCAACAGAGTATACACAATTCCATTTACAACCAAAATGGTACAGTGGATATAAAAACGTCGTGGCTCATTGAGCTACATAAACTAAAATCAAAACCAACAAGTATATCTAATGCAGTGAATACTGAAGGCAAGATGTGCATTATTCTAGACACCTAAGACTGTTCACAGTACACTGCCAAGAATAAGGATAGACTGCAGTTTTAGTTGACAGACAGTCAAGCATACGCTTAAAGGTCCATGGCCACGGTCAAACTCACTCGCGCAATTTCTGTAGATTTAAATTAGACATTTAATCTCGGATATATAATATGTCGATTTGAGCTTCATAAATATATAAAATTAACGCGTGAATTCAAACGAAATGCAGCATTACGTTACGTTATGCGAAACACTCTAATCTATCAGTGCCTGCGGTGACGTCATGACCTTAGCCCATATAGATCATGAATATTAATGGCCTAGCTGACGATGTCATCATTCTAGGCTAGGCCATTAATATTCATGACGTCTATAGGCTAAACTCATGACGTCATCGCAGACCGTCATGGCGGCGCGTTTTCTACGTCGTTTTCGTAGATCGTCGACTTCAAAGGTAAATTTTTCCGTGTTGAAAAAACGCTGGGCGCCGATATTACTGTCAAAGTTATCAGAAAATTTTGCACTTTCAGGAAAATGGATAAAATGTATATGTTAATTTTGGCGTCCACGGAACTTTTAATTCTAGTGCAGCTTTAATTTGTGATGTCCTATAATGTAGCATGTATTCAGACAGCTATCAGCCAGCTGTTCAAAGCTCATCATTATAAGAAGAAACTGATTCAATGCCTTAAAGGAATGAACTATGCATGACGTGTCTTGGTATAAGCTATGGTTTTATTTTCTCCACACCGCTGAAATGACCAGGAACAAATGCCATTCTTAATGTGGCCAGCATCTAACACTGGTCTTGCCACGATTTGGTTTCACTACGGCGGCAGCATCAAATAACGAACTACGACCTTGTCATCGAATAACTTGAATGACTAAACCAACATTTGCCGGACTACTTCATAGGCCTCATTCACTTGTCTGCAATTGTGAGAATTTAAAAAATGAACCACGGAATGCCGCGGGCAAACTGAAATCGAAATGCAATGCTACCAGATCGTAGAAAATACGATAGATAAGCGAAGAAATGTCCGAGAAAGCTGACTACTGGAAGTACTGACTAATTGGCAGAATGTTGTTGTTAAGAAGCACCAGCTGCTGCTGCTGCTGTTCGGAGACTTGGATGAACTGTGATACATCTTGCAGCTCACAGCCATTGAGCAATGCAACCTCGTACGTATCAGCTGGCATCGTCCCACCTACCACTGATCATCGTACACCCAGACAGACAGCAGTTTTGACTTCACTCTCAACTAGTAAAAGTCCAAGTCGCATTGGTTTATGTAACTGTTATAAAGCGCTAATTGGCTTGATCAAATGTTAATTGGTCAATATTTATTAATCTTCCTGTTGCCGGTGTTATCTTTATCATCATCATCATTTCTGGCAAGCACCACTAAGAGTACGTAGCGCCGAATGTAGACATCAATCACCAGAGCGGACGGTTCTGAGCCAGGTCAACTGCGTCGTCCATATTGAGGTCGCTGGATTTCAGATCCTGCTGAGTGGTTTTCATCCATGTAATACGAGGACGTCCCAGTGGTCTCCTCCAGTTTCCTGCGAGGGAAGCTGTTAAGATCTGTTTTGCATCTGTTTCATCAGGCATTCGTGCAATGTGTCCAAACAGGGAATGTTAATCGGAATGTTAATTGGTCAATATTTATTAATCTTCCTGTTGCCAGTGTTATCTTTATACTGCAAAAATGAAGTTTAAAGTGGACAAATGTGATGAAACTGTGACGTTGCAAACAACTATTAGCATCACTGTAGCGTTCGACAGAATTTGAACGCTAGCAGCATCGACGGAGCGCGGTATCAGGCGAAAAGACTTCGCTTACGTTTCCAGAAGTCGCTGTCATACCGGAAGTAGGCCGACTGTATGCCCTTTCTGTTGCACCAATCGCCAACAGATTCCGACTTTCGCATCCGGAATGCAAGCGAGTTCCCCTCTCTGAATGCGCGCTGCGTCGACGCTACGGCCAGCTCATGGCAAAAAACTTTCTCGCATGCCGCAATACACGCTATAAACAAAGCGTAGTAGGTGATAGGTAACATCATCATATCGTTTGCACAACAATGTTGTTTCTGAAATCTATGTAAAGCGATGTTTTCATTTCAGCTGCTCAGCGTATTATTAATTAGCACTACATTCTAGACATATTTAGCCAATATCATTTTTTGTGCGACTTGGCCTTTAACTAAAACTGTACTGTGCATAAAGTGTTGTATAACATATAACATATTAGCAAGAATAAATAAATTTAACGAATTAATCAGCAACATGACTCCCAGTTGATAACAAGAAATTTGAGCTAATGCTCACGAGATGGACGAAAGCCTATAGCAGTTCCGGTTCAGTAGTTTAGCTGAAAATTGGGGTGTTCACGCTAAGTTAATATACAAATACCAAGTTCTCTATCTGGATCGCATAATGATTAGTTCCGTGGCGCCACCTTGTGAATGATATAGACTTGTGTCGCAGCCCGAAATCACCAAAAAATCCACAAAACCCCCTATTTTGGCGTTCAAGGTCATTCGAGGTCACTAAATTCGGCGCCAATTGAGAGCCAGTGTTGACTTCCTATTAGTGATTCATAGTAACCTAGGCCCTATCTCGCACCGTTACTGAGACAGGACCTACAGCAACTTATTGGCCAAAAATCGCAAATTTTGCCCACCCCCTCTCATTTATCACCCTCGTTCGAGGGGCCCCCTTCAAATTTACGGAAAAGCTTTACGGTTCCTGAAACCAGAGTCTTCCAGGCAGCCGATGGTGAAGATTTGGTGATCCTAGCTTGCACCGTTTTTGACTGATCCACCCGTGTGACGGACAGACAGACGGACAGACAGAATTGCGATGGCTAAGATGCAGCGTAAAAACTATACATTAATTCTGCCATTATATTTGATTCAGTGCTTTGCTGATGTTGGTCTGACTGTAGCAGCAATCCTGAGAGTTCTAGCTTGGTAAGCCAGACACCAGGATCAACTCCAGTAACCAGTAAAAGAACAACCAAATGTTGCTGTTGTCGTCACTTGCAAATAATTATCGAGTGGGTCTGGAGCCTAATTTACAAAATGTCGTACGACAAATATACGACAATGTTACGACATGCAGAAGGTTTACGACAAATGTACGATAAAATTTGATTTACAAAAAGTCGTATGACAAAGTTACCACAAAAGTTACGACAAAATATACGACAGCTCATTAGCTGTCATACGACAGCATCTCGCACGCATGCAGTAATTATTAGTCCGCCCGAAAACGATAGTTTTCGGAAGGACTTCTGTTTTACTGCAGATGTTTATTTTCCAAGCACGAGATCTCCGAGATGCGTGGGCCGACCGGCTTGAAATTTTGCACGAGGGTCATTACTAGGCCGAATTTTATAATGCCGGTCCAAAATTTTGGGGGGCGCACCCCAAAAAAATTTTGGGGGCGAAAAACATGCAAAATTTGGCCAGATTTCGGACGACTTCGAAGTTCGGCAGCGAATATCTCCGAAACGGATGAAGATATTCAAAATCGAATTTTTATTCCGTCTACCGCGATTCCTCCTGCGTTAGGCGAAACAAGTACGGTGAAGCTTGGTCCAGTGACCTTGGAGATCTCGATGTGAAATCGTACCCACCTAAAGCGCATTTTTCGGAAGAACATATTTCGACCCCTAGGGGGTGCTGCGCCCCCAAATTTTTACACGCGCTAGAGAATCACCAAGTCTTACTAGCGCACCCCCCACCGGGGAC
>Ga0209367_1011858_pt1 | contig 11496 bp, 4 predicted proteins | sample WorMetLIZISLAND2_FD_187412 | JGI IMG/M metagenome (GOLD analysis project Ga0209367, IMG submission 187412) | Marine gutless worms symbiont microbial communities from Max Planck institute for Marine Microbiology, Germany - Olavius geniculatus... ... | reverse complement strand
TTTAGGAGGGTAGCTGTCTTTGACGCCCGCCTGCGCCGGCCTCCTTGAACCTAGGGGGTCGGGACTTGGACAGCTAAAATCCACGTTGAATGCTGAAAATTTCATATGCAGGTTGTCCTGGTCTATATCCAGCCATTTCGTCGCAATTCAGTGTTGAAATGTGCGCTGCATCCAAAAATTGCGAAAAATTCAATAAAATCCCCTTTTTGAGGGGTTCAAGGTCGTTCAAGGTCATCGATGTTGATAAATCCCAAAAGCCTGTCACCCGTGCTTGTTATGATAAGCAGCATGTATGTACCTATCTGCAACCGTTTTCACATTATTCGAGCCAATAACGGCAAAATAACGTCTTTTTAAGGGGGTACCCCTCTTCGACGCCCTCGTTCGAGGGGAGCCCCTGCACCCAGTGGCACGAAATTTTGTCACGATAAACTAGAGACCTTGGGGCAGTCCACGGTGAAGATTTCGTGACCCTAGCTTGCACCGTTTTGATACAGCTCACGAGTGTGACGGACGGACGGACGGACGGACGGACGGACGGACGGACACACAGACAGACAGACTCCCAGACGATGGCAAAGACGCCCGAAGCATTCTGTTTTCGCGCGTAAAAAGGCACTCATGAACTACTATTAATCAAACTAGCACTGGTAAGTAACAGAGCAAAACAAGTCTGCAGTCACAGACCACACTATTCTCTTAACCACGTCATAGACTGGGACCGCGCCAATGTGATCGACAGAGACAGTAACAAGTTGGATCGATGGATCAGGGAAGCGATACACATCAGAAAAAAACAATTCAAGTCGACGAACCTAGACGAAAGGTCCTATCAACTTCCACACATCTAATGTCATCTATGATTGTTTACTGTCCGCCGCAGCGACACCTGGTGGACAGTCGTTCCGAAGAAGAAAGCAGCAGTAACCGAAACGTCAACCATAAAAGTTGTTTTTTTTTCGATGTAATTACATACTTATTAAGCAATATCGCACTAAAAATATTATCCAAAAATGTAAAACATAGAAAGAACCAACTTTGTAGGCTCACACATAACTAGAGTTATTAATGACTATTCAGCAACTTCAGCGAGCTATTTCTTTCTTGAATTTTTTAAATAAAACGTTATTTTTTAGTTTAGTGCAATTTGTAGGCCTATAGGCCTACCATACGTATTAGGTTAATATTTTGCAATGCCAAAACCAAAAAAAAACATTTCAAAACTATTAATAGCAATAATGACGAAATTAACTACAAAAACACGAAGCGCAACCACTACACCTAGACGTAGTTTGTTCTATCCGACTGCATGCGAGAATCGATATCGAATCCCATGAGGCTCTGCAGCTAAGCCTCACATCAGTGTGAGTGACGGAGTTCAACAGTCGCCGTATTACGTCAGTCGACCGTGCCGGTCCACGGGGAAATACTCATTTTTACGTCTGGTAAAAATCTGCAACTAAGCCGCCGTGCGGAACCGTAACTGATACGAGTGCGCAATCTCTGCTCATGACGGCGACCGTCACGAACTAAACTAAACTGGAAGGCGCTCGTAAGAGTGCATATCTCCGCCAATGTAAAAGTTTTCACAGGAGGGCGCCACCGTTCCTGCCCAGTCATCGTGTATATACACATACACACAGACGGACACACGAACACAACGAAGGACAGAACGACCAATCTCATAATCTCCTCCAATGTTCACTTCGTTCTATTAGCGGAGATAACTAGGCCCTACACGAAGTAGTCAATAGTTGGTAGAATTCGATTCTTGGAGCGCATGTGGCTAACTCAAGGTTGTTTTGGTATTGCACGGCATGACACAATTTACACCAGATTCGTGCCGACGTTGTCTGCTCTCCGTGATGATTTTGCGACCATCTTAAATAGCTGCATTACAGATCTTGCCCGTCCGGCTGTGCGTCTGTCTCGTACTGTACATGCTTCTAACTCGGCAATAACGGCAACTTTAACATTTGCTACTAATTATTCACAGTTTTAATGTTTATAATTGTCATAATTGTTTCAAAACCCCTGTGTTTCTGCAGACGCAAACTGTGAATCAAAGAGCGCAAATAATGCAAATGATACGCGAGTAAACAAAAATTGCAAATATAATGCATCTAATTAACGTGGAAACTCAAATACAAATTTTTTTCGTATGTATGGTAACCCATCGTACTAAAGTGTGTCAGTTTTTCGACCATTTTGTATATGACATTATGGTACTGTGCAATGCATAAATTGGCTTAATTTATACAAATTCAAATGCTCGTTAACAACCGTGCAGTGAATGAAACTAATAAACGATCTCAACCACGTACGGCCCGTTTTTTGGTGATCCGTAAGCTTATTCAGTGCCGCGAAGATCCTTGCTGGAGACAGCACAGCTTTAAATGAATCACTGAAAAATGACCTTCATAAAGGAAGAGCAATAGCCGCAAGAAAATCTCGTAAAGATACAAAAAGGCGTGCACTGTTAATAATGGCGGAATTCGTTATCTTTTCACCCAAACACTAAGAAATGCTTGTGTTTAATCTAACCCATTTCCAACGGCCTATGATCAACGTATCAAAGTTAAATTCAAACCGCAAATTTGCGAATTAAAATGCATCGCTGACTTAAATGTAGGCCTAAATGGACACTGAACCAGGATGATAATGATAATGATGATGCTTAACTCAAATCTTAAAGACGTCGTTGAACATTTTGAAGTAGGGATAGCAATATCAAACCCGACTTCAGGATTAACGAATTTTAAATCCCGTGATCCCGTTTTCAGAATTAGGCCTACAGATAGATCATGAACTAATTAAACTTATTTTGTGGATAAATTGTTACAATTAATAGGCATTACTCAAACGACAAACATTTGGTTGTATTCTCAAATTTGCTGGATTGGACTAATCGCGAAATTTAGGATTAATAAAAAACGGACAGGGGCAAGAGATCTGAGATCCCATATTTGTAATCCCTATTTTATCAACTGCATGTACATAATGGAGGAGACATTAGCAATCCCGTCGTAGTCTCCAGCGGCTAGTTGATAATGGAAATATTTTATACTGTACCTGTAATACCTGCTTAGCTGCACTAAACGTAAAAGAAGTATAGATTAGCTGGTTCTGAACGCAGACTTGGGACACACACAGGCGACTTTGTTCACATGGAAACTGAGCATAGGATAATCACAGCAGAATAAAATTGTTAAAAATAACATCATGCAGTAGTGTGAACCGTTCTGGATATTTTCGTGAAAAACAATGTGGTTAATTGTGCTAGATACTTAACGTTGGTAAGAAATAAAAAAAACATGTATAATTATTGCTATGGAACTAAGTCCAGTTGAGGCGTAATGGCTAGTGTATTTTCTGTTTTGTTCGCAGATATGACGTCAATTAAGTTAAAGTAACGTTAACTTATATTTTGTAAATAATCGATAACCTATTGCTGTTTTTTTTGTTTTATCGTTATATCAAACAAAATAGCTCACTTGTTAAGCACAAACCCACACAGCTTATGTTTTATTTCATCGTACAGCAACATCATATTGCTTCCATTTAGCGAATAACGTTTAATTACTGCTATTCTACCGAAAATGCATTACGAAAACCGGAAATTGCTGAAAGGAAGACATTAAATCTTTTTGACATAACAAACTTTTTTTCATTTTTTGAGCGCTAGCCAACTTTGCAAAATGTCACCGAAATCGTTCGTGTTTATAACTTTGAGTAATTCTGCTGATAAACAAACAAACAAATCAAGGTAAAAGTATCGCTTCTGTTCTTTCATGAGAAGAAACACACGCACTCATGCCCGCGGGCTACACCACTGGCGGAGATAACTAACAATGTAAACTGGCATCGTAAAACATCAGTTCAAAGCAACACTGCACGTCATTGGCAGCTACTCGGCATATAATTCGCGACTAGACATAGCAACTACATTATACTAATGAACACCTATAATCGTGTTTCAACTTTCAAGTCAAGAAGCCGATGATAAAACATGACTCAAAAAAGTATTCCTTTTTAGTATTCCGTTCTCCAATTTTGCAGCAGTTCAGATGTCTGTTGTACTTTTAAATTTTGTCACACAGCCGCAGACTGGACCGAATATTAGCATCATTTCGGCCACGTCGCTAGCGCAGTCAAACAGCCATTCAACTAACTAGACAGTTCCAGGAACGAGTCACGAGTGAAGATCACGAAACCTGGATCTATACCTATTGATACTCGTACGTATCAATAAGAATGCAGTGTAACGTAACTACAATATATTCACTGCATTACAACAGGATTTTGTTTTAAAAATTATGTTGGACATTTTTACTAAACGCTTCTGTACTGTCGTCCGTGCTATTTTCAGGTAATTTTGTTTCGAGCAATATTTTAACGATATATGGAGAGGGGCGTTGTTCACTCCCCAGATCTCACCATTTTTGGCGATCTCGTAAACTTCTCACTAGTCAGAAATATTACGTATACGTATAGCTTGACAAAGTTACGGTATACCGAAAGTCGTTGTGTACTTGAAAAAGTAATGGAACTAGAGCAGAGTGGCGCGTAGGTTTCGATGCTTGGACGGTTTAACCGAAGCAGTCGCGGCGTCGTTATCTTTGCGACTGCACCGACTAGAACAGCAGCAGCAGCAGCAGCAGTCGGGTACCGCCTGACGCAGCATCCGACGAAACTTGGCGCCGAAGCAGAGCATCAGGACGAAGTTGATGGCTGAGTTGAAGATGACGAGGACGTTGGCGACGGCAGAAAACTGCTGCATCCATCGCGGAAACTCGTCCACGGCAGCCGCGTAGACGGCGTCCAGCACGAAGATGAGCAAGGAGACCGTGCAGCAGACGGCAAAAACGATGACGATGACCAGCGGCAGGACGGTAGCTCGCAGCTCACGCTTCTGCGTCGAGTTGAGCGCCGACCAGTTACGACGAGCCTGCGTCACGGCGCTTGTCAGGCGGATGTTGAGTGCGGCGATGGTCGACAGTGGCGCCGCATACATGACGACGACGAACAACGCCGTGTTGTACAGATACCGATAGACACTGTTCAGTCGCAGCTCCGTGTCTCTCAGTTCAACCCGCAACACGTCGGCACCGCCCCCCGCGCTGTACACGGTCCGCGGCCGGTACTCGAAGAACCGCGGCACGTTGAAGACGACCGACAGAACGCCGATGATGAGTATCGCCAGACGCACCTTGCCGACGCCGACCCTGCTTGCCCTCAGAGGCGCACATATCGCCACATAACGCTCGGTAGAGATGAGAACTGTCAGCCAGATAGTGGCCGTCTGAGCAGTGCAGACGATGGGCCAGGCGTAGACCTGCAAGTAACCCTGACGAGCACAGAACTGGCTAGTGGAATGGGTCCAGTCGCACGTCAGCGGTACGACCTGCTGCCCCAACGCACCTGTCAACAGGATGAAGTCGGACGCTGCTAGAGCCTTCAGTGACGTCATCGACGCCGACTTACTTCGGTCACGTGACAGAACCCACAGCGACAGCGCGTTGCCGACTATGCCGAACGCGCACAGCAATCCGGGAACCCATAAACCGATGATGGTGTCGAATAGATCCAGCTCTATGGTCATCGAGGTCCTGTTTGTCCGCTTTTCCCCGGTTGCGTTTGCGCTATCCATCTTCTCGCTCCAACTGATCAACAGTTTACTGTAATATTTCTCATCGACTGAGATCAGAACAGAATAATGGCTGTAGGTTTAACAGTCCCGCAATATTCCGCAGTTCTGCCGACAGCACATTTCTGATTTACAAGCAAATCCGGCGAGATGAATAATTGCAAAGAGTCATTTGTCCGATGCAGCTGTATGAATGATGATGATCGCATCTCGCCAATAATCCAGCCAGTTTCCTGGCTTCGGTAGGACCGAGCGCTGTACGCCAATATCGTCTCCTATACACCACAGACAGCAAACCGTTCATCAGGCTGAAAACACAAAAATGCAAGAATAATCACGTCCGCGCCGACGAAAATATCTGCGTCTCTTGGTCTGCGGTAATATTTTCTTGCGGCATTGGCGGCGGTCGGTCAAAGGGAATTAACTAAATTGATGATGTCCATTATGATTAGAAAAATCTATCAAAGAAAAGCTTTGTCTGTCATCTGTTAGCTTAGAAGTTAACTGTAACCCGAATGCACTGGCATATCGTCTCGGCCGCTATATTCTGCTTATTATTAAAAATTTAAAAATAGGTAAGAGGTGTCGTCTGCTTGATGGTAGCTACCTGGCTTTGCTGGCAGACTGACGAGAAAGCCTATTTGATGCGCGGATCACAAACTGGCAGCAACTGCTGAAGCAAGAGCCTGTTGAAAGGGAGCGCCGCTCATCTGCGATGCAAAGCCTCGGTTAGCCTACAACATCAATGGACGTCATCAACACGCACTCTTGATAACACGGATGCTGAATGTCTGACTGTAAGTTAATCAGTCCAGATGCAAATGATTCGAAAAAACGGACCAGTCTCGAATCTGGAACAGTCAAAAACATCACAAATTTTTTGCAGACTAGTACTGTCAATGACAACGTTTACCGCAATCTACAGACAATAGTTTCTGCAAGCAGCATCTTTTATAATATATGAAACGGCGTTTTCTTTCAGCGGCCGTAATTCAACTTTCCAAACTATCATTTTATCTGCGTACTAATGTTGCTCGCGATCGACGGCAACTCGACAACAATAATGTAGTTAGACGTGTCTCATTAAAACGTTGACAAAAGCGCCAAATTCGGTAAGTGCAACACGTTTTCAGCTTTTTTCGCTGTAAATTACACAAATATGATTGTGCTGTAAGTCAAACGTTACTGGTAGTTCCGTTCATGACGCAATGATAAGTTTAAAACGCTAAGCCGAAAAAAAATCTGTCTTCAACCATCACTTAAACAGCTGTCTTGACTCACCGTGTGCTTTTGAGTAGTCGGATATCACGAAATACGGCAATTAGGTCTATAAATAACTGACGAATGCAGTATATTCGAAAAGGAAGAGTGTGCCGAAGCAAACAGTCGGAGAAAATTGGTTTCTTCATTTGATTCCGTCATTAATAATGGAGCCGTTTAAAGCTAAGAAACTTTTTAAGACTGGCACTACAAACGATAAAACATAGAAAATTGTGTAAAAGTAATAAATATTTATTTATTTTTCAAAATGCAGTTTCTGTTGTTCGTTTTCAGTCGAGGCCTCTGCGGGAATAAGCCCATGTATAGCCTGTCATGTATTTAAACGCGAGAGACCGTTCGGTCATGTTCGTGGGCTGCACAGTGACACAAGTATAACGAAACGAACGGGTGATTCGCATCGGTTATTCACGGTCTCTGGGCGCACCGGGTTGTCCGAAAAGTGCGCAATTTGTTATAACTGCGTCGCAATACTACGTAAACAGTTTTTAAAAAAAACTTTTACTGTCACAATCAGCAATAAACTTTCACTAAAGTATTTATCACATTGCAGCTCAAACGTTTTGCTAAACCATTATTTGTAACATTAATTTCAGAATAGTGTCATGCCGTGTCTGAAAATTAAACTTTAAGTAATGCAGTTTAACGGCATTATCGTAATTTTATGAAAAGTGCGAAAAATGCCGCTTTTGTGAAATCAATACTATAAACGTTGTCAAATGGCCAAAAATGCAATACGTTTAGGCGTACTGTTTTATTTGGTGAATTCTGTAGTTACTGTATTAAAAAATTATCAAGAAATGTGTGCCAGTGAAAGAAATGTTAAATCGGTTAATATTTGATGAGTTGTGCTAAAAGCAACTTGATGCTTGACTTCTTGGACCGCTTTTGATACAATTGCTTATCTCATGTCAAATACTAAAGCGTATTTATCTGAAGTTTGTTATACTTAAAATTACAGACCATTTATACAAGTTATACTTGAAAACTTTGAAACAAGCGGACGAAAAAAGCACGACATTATTTTAACTTCAATTTGTCGCAGTTTTTTAATGAATGATTTTACTCGATGTAAAAAATTAAAAAAAACAATTTTGATAATAAATGTGTACCAAACATTTTCGAACAAACTCAAAATAATTAGAAATTTATGGGATGAACGATTGAACGTTGACTTCTGAATGGGAAAAAACAATCCATAGTAAAACTAATTTACAAATATGCCACTTTGACACCATCCACGTGCTACATAAAACTACATAAAACTACGTAAAACTGTGCAAAGACAGCAAACCACTGAAGCAATGCGATTTACTGAAATCGTGAGAAATTGCTTTTTTTTAAATATTATACAAATTACAGTCGATTTAAAACTCACCGTTGTTGTTGAGACGCATCAAATACGTCAGCAGCAGACGGCGCTATAAATATCGTTTTCATCGAATTGAGTGACGAGAATCCCTCAAGACTAGAAGGTCTGTGCAGTTCTAACTCGACTAAAGACGAATGTGGCGCACGTTAGAGCGTCTCGAGTGTGCAGCAACAGCAGCAACAACAGCAGCAAATGATTCGCTACTAGACAGTGGACATCTTGGCAACCATTCCGCGGTGTCAGGTGATCGTGTACGCGCTGTGAAAAGCTGTTCTCATCTCTCGTGACACACGGGACGTCGCACCAAGCCCTCAGCAGCAGCAGCAGCAGCAGCACAGAGTGTCGTCCGGGTGGACTAGCTGCTGCGCGCGCGATGGAACGTGAATGCAGATGTCCGGCACTGTTTCCGCTTCTTGTCGATCGATCTCCGCCGCTGTACCGAGATTTAGGCTCCATCCATGACGAAACAACGTCGTCACCAAAAAGGGGTCTAACGCGATGCCTGAAGTCTGATGAGCGGGGACAACTGAACTAATATGGATAGTTCAAGTGCATCTTGGAACAATATCGTGAAGCCAACGCAGCTCATCAGGGCTTCTGTAATCAGGGGACAGTGTTTTGACATCACATGGTCACCAACGTCGTCTAGAACGGCACGCAAGACTATTCTACTGCGCTGGAGAGTATGCGAGAGCACTAGATGAGAGGTTATCTGCCCCTTATGTCGTCATTGGCTGCAAAAAATTATTATATCTAATTATGTCAGAAAAAAACTACAAGTTTACTTTTGTCACATATAATAACAATTTTGAAAGATTCATATGTGTCGCTGTTCCAATCTCAACTACAGACAAATGTGTCCTATCCTTCCGCGTTACCACGCTATCGTGTAACGACATGACCTACACCATCTGTCATAGTTTAGCCTAGCAGAGATGCTAGTCCTCATCTCTTCACACTGCGGTCAACGGATGCTGCAGCGCCAGCGCGTCCGGTGCCAGTTGAACTGACGACTCGCCGGATTTCTAGCGACACGTTGTTTCGTGCCATAACCGACCTACGTCTCTATTACGCCGTATTCAGACTATATTGCAGTTATTACAAAAATGGCGTGCAAATGGCAGCTAGATGTGCCATAAAAGTTGAAGCTGAATGCTCTGTCTAATGTTTCTTGGCATGACATCTGGTCACTCATTCAGTCTTGTGTCCGGTCATAAGCACTTATAGCTTGCTTAAGTCGACTTACGGATGCACTGGCAAGTTTCTAGGTCAGCATTAATTCTTTCAAAATTTTTATAAATTAAATCAGTGATAAATAATGCATATTTTGTTGATAAATTATGGATATTCATCTTCGTGCATTTATTTATTTAGCCCACATTGGAAATTAGATTACAGCAAATGTTATTAGATGTGACATATTTGATTCTCTGCAAGCTTTTGCATCTGTGTTGCATTGTTGTCTTTTTTAATGGTTGTCTTAGAAATAGGATCTTAACAACATGTGCCTAAAAGTCAGTGGCATTAGTCACTTATTACCAGTGATGGGTTAGTTGAACTATAACTTTTTTTCTAACGAAAAAGTCAAACTTTTAGTGGACTATTTTTTACGTTGAAAAACAGTTTAACTATACAAACTCACATGTTACTGAACAAGGTAATGCAGACGTTTAACCGCGTGCCGCAATGTAAAAACATATCCTCAAGGATTTTTGTGAAAAAAGGTTTTTGGTGAAAATAGCGTAATAATTATTTTCGAGTCTATGTGTTTGGCTGATGGCGCTCGCAGACTATGACATGTGATAGACTGAAGATGTGATCGTTCTCTGTTCTTCGTTTTTTCGACATTGCAAGTATCGATGCCTTTTCCTCGACCTCTTCAGTTGCCACGTCAACATTAGTTTCTCAAGCAATGTCCTCTGGCTCCACTCATACACAGCAGCATTTAACGACATAGAATTGATCAGTGGCATACTGTGGAAAAGTCATATAAAATTAAAAACAACTAAACGCGATTAAACGAAAACTGGATTTTATCGTATTTCCGTTTGTAGGCCTATCACGCGTGTGTATACCTAGGCCTACTTTGAGGTTGAAGAATCGCTTAATAGTTCAACACCACTTCCGCTTTGAGGTCGTTCGAGTTGACGATGACGTGTTCTTGTAAGTTGTTCGGCGGTTGTGCGAAAGTAACTCAACGTCGCCCGAAGTCAGAAGCTCAAGTACAGATGAGTCTACTTAAAATAGCATAACGTATACGTAAACCGTGTAGTGATGGGCTATTTTCTACATTTGCTGGGAGGCATCATTCAGCTGCCGGTCTCCATCTCCACGCCAGTCTCCGACGTCACGTGGTGGGAGCTACCTTTCGATAGATAGATAACAACGTCACGACTCGCGACTACGTGTAGACTAATGGTTAACACAGTTGCTACGGTGATTCGTTGTAAACTCAACTTTGCATGCATGACATACGACACACTCTAACAATGTTACCGGAGGATGTTATTGAGGGCAAATAAAATGCCACCTTCAAGCCATTGATGTCAATACTACTCATACAGTATTAGTTTGTCATTAACTTTTTTATTTATACAGAGCTTCGTCATGCGTCCTGGCTTTACGTTTCACAAATAAATAATACATGAATAGAAATTCAAGTGTATGTCTGACGAAAAAAATGTTTAACTGCTGTGTTCAACGTCGCAAAATCTAGAATTATTGCCCCTTTTTACGGTTAGTGTCTATAATGCAGCAGATTAAGCCGAATTAGGCTAGCTTGCTTTTAGGCACACTATAATTTAGTCTATAAATGTCTGTTTGCTTGCGGTCAGATTTTAATATTTTCCCCTTTTGCATTTAACGATAAACTGCAAAAAATGCAGAAACAAACGTACGTGTCACCTCAATTCTAATTTGTTGCTACACTACCTTGTGCAATTTGATCGTTTAACTGTGCAACTTTTTATCACAGGCTGCGCGGTAGCGCCAGCCCTGTTGTAAAGGTGATCAGCCATTTCAATGGAAAACTCCAAAATTTGACCCCTCGTATTTCCCAAACCCCTTAATTTTTCCACACCAAAATTTGCACAGATGATTATGTCCAGCATATCTCCTGATGTGCAACATTTGGTGAAAATCCGTTTACGGGGGGCTTCCCCACGAATAGGTGAAATATAAAGCTTGCGTGACTTTGTGC
>Ga0209367_1011855_pt1 | contig 11498 bp, 8 predicted proteins | sample WorMetLIZISLAND2_FD_187412 | JGI IMG/M metagenome (GOLD analysis project Ga0209367, IMG submission 187412) | Marine gutless worms symbiont microbial communities from Max Planck institute for Marine Microbiology, Germany - Olavius geniculatus... ... | reverse complement strand
AGCACATAAACTAAAAAGAACTGAAACGTTTAAAAGAAAAATGAAATGAGAGATACTGAGAATAGAAATAGTGTTAAATGTAAAAATGACAAAATTCGATAAACTCCCAGACAGCTAAAAATCAGAAAAAAACTGAAAAGGTGAATAATAATGAAAACTAAAACTTTGAAAAACTGAAAAGAGTAAACATAAAAACTGTGAGCAGGTCCGAATAGCCGTGGAGTCAGTCCGAGGGGGTGCGGGATGTCTATGGAGGATAGGATTTGAGAAAAAGAACAGTTTTGAGAATGGAATGAAAGAATGATGGGGTGATGGATGACAAGAGTGGTGAAAAAATGCAATGAGAGACACTGAGAATAGAAATAGTTTAAATGCAAAAATGACAAACTTCGAAAAATGACTGAAGTAAAGAAACTAAAATTAGAAAAAAAGAAAAAACTGAAAAGGTAAGAAATAAAAAATAATAATGAAAACTAAAACTCAGAAAAAACTGAAAAGATTGCTTACTTATTACTGTCATATGCAAACTTAATTATGGTGGCTTACTGACTATAGGCTACACGATTAGATACATTATAGCGTATTGGAACAAACGTAAGATGACCAGCCCATCCCTACAGTTTGTCGTGAGTGTTCAGCGCGGAGTGGACAATACAAAGCGAGTGAGTGACGCGGAAAGCTGCTGTGTTGTCTAGTGCGTGTCCCTGCGTGCGTGTGGCTGCGTTCAGCTTCCGCAACCTTCTCCTCATCCCCATCCTCATCTTACTACGCCATCATCGTCCCACGCTCCACCTTCCCACTCACTCGGTAATCGATCTTTTTCGCATTACCGCTCGTTTCCTGGGGCAACCAGCCCAGGTCGCCGGCTGGCACTGGCGTCCGTCCGTCCGTCCGTTGAAACGATAATCATTATAATCTATCGGCGCTCGCTTGCTCGCTCGTTTCTTCCCTCGCTAATATGATAATGTCATTCCGCACGTCATTTGATGATTATTCTCTTCCTAACCTTCATACTGCGACTGCTCGCTGTTTACTTCTCAAAGACGTATAGGCCTATTATTTACGCTCGTAGCAGCGCAATTATACTGCACAATGTAATTATAGTGCATTAATTATAGGTCAGCTTAGCGGGCTACGACTGAGCTTCTTGTAAGCCTATACTGCAGTTTTCACAGTTTTTCACGATTCCAGACCACGAAGGCGACTGAAACCAGTGGCAGTATGCTTATTGAATACTGTGTATATTTCTGTCAATAATTAAATAGATGGGTGCATTCGGTGCGTATAGTAACGCAGCAGTCTTCTTGAATCTTTCGCTGAATCCCGTAGGATGCATCTTTATTTGACTGCTTCCGACGTCGGCCATATTGGTTTCCGGTTGTTTGCTCGTGCTTGGTCCTCGTCGTTCCTCCGCTATAATTAACGGATCCACAGAATTGCGGCTGATCGCTCTGCTGCTGCAGACGACACGTTGAGGTAGCTTTCTTCAATCCTTCATCTGAGACAACTTGCCGCTGCAGAATGCAGAACAGATGGTCTTAAATGAATAAATTTATTGAATGTAGGCAAAATTTATTTTTATCAACACTGCTTCTGCTTACGTCTGATTCTTGAGCGAACATTTTACGATATTGGTGCGCGCATAAATTTTGTTGCCATAATCTAAAAACCGTTGTTGGATCGCGAATAAATTGGCGGCTCAGCTGCAGTTTGGCAGCTGATAGGCTAAACTACTGCGACCAATACTAGCTGTATCGCTGCGACTTGCTGCGTGTGCTGTTCTTTAATGATTCAATATTAATAATTTAGTAGGGCGTATCTTAGCAAGGTGAATTAGGCAAAAGAAGAGGCGAAACCATTGCAGTGATCGACGGATCGTTCAGTAACGAAAACGTTCAGATCAGAGGCAAACAGACTTCGCGTTCCAAGTTCCAAGCACACATTGACCCGCGTTATTTCTAGGAATATTTTGTCACAATGGCTGGTACAGCAAACACTTTTGCCGAACCCAATTAATTTTACCATCATCGGCGAATAAAAATGGCTTTTTCTAATAAAATCTGATATGCGCATTTTTAAAATGATTCCAATTGTCACCGATGTCATTAAGCCCTTCGGTCACGTTACACCCGTCTACTAAATTTCACAAAAATCCGTTCTTAACTTTCTGAGCAATCGATCGGATGAACCAACAATAATTGGTAGAATTAAATACATAAGTAGGGCTAGTAAGTAATTAATAGTCTCCTAGTCTAATGCATAATATCAAACGTATGCATACATAGACAACCCGTAATTGATGGCAGCGTTAAATTATCTGGCATAACCTCCCTCTTCTGCAAAGGCAATTATTGATCTAATGACAGCGACTCGTTTCAGCGCAGGTGATTACGTCGTGGCTAGCAGGCAACCAATCAGCCTGTCACTCCGTGGAATGACTGCTATCTCTGTGACACTGACGGGCTGTAGCGTCCTTGGTCTGCTGTACAGTTGTAGGTGGACGTACATGGGCCTCTAGCTCAGTACATGCAGATTTATGTCTTGTCATTACGCTCGGTATTGGCCTTACACTAAGTGGCCTGTAGGTCTTATAAGACAACGTTCTGTTGACGGTTGGTAATTCATGGGACGCGTGGACTTATTTACAAACAGGACAGAGCAAGAGAATACGTCATTAGGGCCTAGCATCAGGCGGTGTTGCCACGAGTCGCAGAACCTATACTGGTTTCACCGCAAGACACAACGGTACGGCGATTCACTCAGTGCCGGCATTAGAGAATTGGAGCCCTCCCCCCCCAAAAAAAAATACAAGTGTGAGGCCGCTATAATAGGAGGTCTGGAGCCCATGGTCAGGGAGTGGGGCAAAGCCCCTTGAAGCTGAAACACTTTCGGTTTTTGTACGTTCACTAAAAGTTGCAAATTTGCCCACTTTAAAAAAATTCGATACGCAAAAAATCAGACACAGTTTGTGTTATCTTTTCAAAAAATGATGTCTAGGCCGCAATACGTCACATATTACTGTACAGTAATGAAAAGTAATAGACTTGTTCACTTTGGGTAAACTTTGCACATGTTTATTCATTTTATATTTTTAATATATTTAAAAATCTAGAATAATTTTTTTTCACACCTAGCACGAGGCCCCTGAGCATACGTGAGCCCCCCCCCCCGGCCAGGGGGGGCACGGGGGTCCTTCCACCGGCTCTGGATTCACCAGACGTTGGATTTAAGTTAAACTCAAGCTTTCAAGACATGTACGTCTACGTGAAATAAACACAGCGGGGCAATATACGAGGAAGTGGCCGAAACTATCAAGCCTATAGTGCGTATAAATCTGACCGCCAGACGTTTACTGCCAGGTTGGGACACGTGTAGTGGGTACTAGGTGCAACACTGCTCGAGTGGATAAACTAGTACATGCATGGTACGAGCTTATACCACTTTAGACAGTGTAGTATCGTACTCAAACCACGTTCGGATTGCATAGACTATGGACGTCGTATGCTTTGGGGCCTTCGACTGCAGCCGAAAACTGTGAAAACGGTACCAGTGCAAGCTGACCGTGGTTTGATACCCCGTTTACATGACGAAGCTGGCTCGACGAACTGGCTCGACGTTTGCTCGACGTTTGCTCATGTCTGCTCGATGTTTGCTTCGTTTAGGCTATGCTTTATGCATGCTTCATATTTGCTCGATATTTGCTTGATCGTGTAAACGGGGTATAACTGAGGATAAAGCGCAGGATTGGTGTGCTACAAATTTGCTTGACAGGCAGGCCGAATGACATGCGAGGGCATAAAGATGTGTGCAAACTTTGCAAAGCGGTTATCTACTAGCCCAGTGTGAGTGAGTAGCAAGACGTCGTACAATTCGACGTATTGCAGCTGCCGTGGACGTGCAGAACGTACGCGTCTCAACCGTGCTGGGCTCGGCTACGGAAATAAAGTGTCAAATTTGCCAACGAGCGCATTCCACTGTAATTCACTAGTGTGGACTAATCAGTTATCATTGTCGTCGTCATCATACTTGCTGGTGACGAATTGAAAAATTACCGCGAATAACCTCCTGAGTGCAAGCAGCATTGCAGTCTTCGTGAACGAAACTACAACTGCCAACTTCCTGGTCGTTAGTTGAGGATGTTTGTATAATAACTGTTTATTGACAGTTTTACTTTATAATTGTGTGACGTCATCGGAGTAAATTGGCGTATGTCGACGTACGACCCAGGCCGTTAATGTGTGTTAGAACAGCGTGTTTCGGGTTTTTTTCTAATTTTTGAGTGTCAACTTGTCTGCGTTATTTCAGTCGAGACGCGTGAAATAACTGTCAGTCTGCGGCGCAACAACGTGAAAAATGAAATGTTGTAAAAGTTTATGTATAGATCCAAGGTTATCCATGAGACAGATGTTACTAATGGCTCGCGATGCCGCAAGCTCTAAGCGACCTTTATTGTTAGGCAGTGTCTGTAGCTGTTGTCTGTCCGCGTCTGTCTGTTCGTGCAGCAAGGCTTGTGCTATAGACAACGTCTGCGCTACGCGAGCCACGTCGTCTACCCGCTTGCTATTATTTGTTCATTGATTTCAGGCGAAGGCTGGGCGAGACTGCCGTGACTGACTGTTGGCAGTGAAATGGCGACTCAGAACCAGACGGCGGTGACGACGTCGACAGTGGAGCTGGCGATGGAAGAGATGAAACCTCTGAAACCAACGGTCAGTGATGGCAACGTCCAGATCACAGACCCACAGCAGGATCAGCATGCCAAACAATCACTCGGTTAGTTACAGATTTAAGTACACCTTTGTTGTTGTTGCACCCATTAAAATGGCTGGATTAGGTGTAAAATACATTTGCTCGTTGCGCACCGTAATCATTGTCTTCATTGCCATTTATCACCACTAAATGCGGAATCGCTTTTTGTGGCAAGTTCTCCGTACCGTGGTCTGTTTGTCTGTCGTCTGCCACATTCTTGCACCCTGCATAAATCGTTCAGTGGATTTTGATACTATTTGGCATTTTACATTTGTGGGATCTAAGGATGCATTGCGTCAGATAAGCGTCAAAGAAAGGGAGCGACTGAGTCAGCCAAAACTTGCAATTGCTATTTATGATTCGTCATGTGGCTGGCAGCATCGGCTAGCGATTTCGCGTTTTACCGACTAACTTCGGTTTTTGTTATCATAAGTTATACTTACCACACTGAAAAACTGACCGGGATCTGCCAGTCACAAACAGCAAATTAATGAGACGTTGATGCCCACTAGGTACGTTGAAGATAGACACGTTTATCTATTAGGTACAACATTGGTATCATGACAGTTCCCACTGAAGACGTACAGGAACATTGCTTGTGTGCACAGTTCGGAGATGTTGCGCGTGTCCTGCGATGGTCTGTGGCGATCTGCGTTCAACCTGTCAAAAGGTCGACTGTCGCAAACGTATGCGTCAAACTTTTTCATTCAAGACCCTTCAACAACGCATTCCTGTCGTCTACTGGCTGCCCAGATACACGTACGATTATTGTACCTGATAGCACAATGATACGTCAGTAGTGCGATCTGTATCATGCTGGCTAATAGGCCCTACAACGTAAACTGGCAGTTATTAAACGAAAGTCTTGTAAAAGAGCTTTGTGTGATGTCTGCACGTACGCACACGCACGGACACGTAAGTACAGGGTTTGTCAGACTATTTCCATAGCTGCAGATTTGTTAACATTTGCAGTAAAAATTTCAAAAAACCAAAAAACATTTTTTTTTAATTTTAATTTGCAAAATGCCTGTTAAGGAGTTTAACACATTTTAAAGTTGTTTGTGCACCAACCGAAAACGCAGCAACGGCATATCAAGCGCCAAGTGCGCGCACGCACAGAAGACTGGTAAATAACTTAAATAAGCTGGTATTATACTACAGTAGGTCGTCACAATTTTTTTATAGAAACCAATAAACAGCATGAAAGTTGAAGCCTGTTATTGTCTATGCTTGTACGTGTATTGTGATGCTGGTATCGTTGTAGTCTGCATCAGTTTCAAGGAGATATAATAGCCGGCATCACGGTCGGTCTAACTGTCATTCCACAGAGTCTCGCATACGCCAAGATCGCCGAACTGCCGCCACAGGTTTATGTCACGATCTTTATTTTATGATCTAGCCTACTTTTGTCGCCTATCTCTCACTACAGTGTTTGTACCCATAATCACACCCCACTGAAGCGTGACGACTGATAGCGCTGATAGCGTCTTGCGTTCGTATATTACATGTGCGTCCAGGCATAACACGCCGTGGATCATGGTCATAAAATAAGTACATTTCAATACGATCTACTGCATGTTATGCTTTGTTGCACTCGCATAATAAACAACAGACCGTGTTAAAACCTATACATAATTATAATATTTTATGACCTTTGTTTTTTTAGCTTTTAGGCGGCAACGGCAACTGTGCCGGCTATATGTTAGCTTAGCATGTTCTGCCCGTTTGTCTGTTCGTCTGTCACACTTGTGACCCGGCTAAAGTCGTTAGACAAATTGAGATGCCATTTAGCGAAATGTCAGTGACATTTTTGTGGTTTAAAGTATTATTATATCACACAAGGGGACCAGAGTTTTTGGTTAAACTTTGCATTGTAAATTCCAGCTAAACCATTACAAATAGCGGAATGCTTAGTATAGACAACGTATAAGAATGTTACTATTACCAACCCCGTAAAGTTTTCTTTTTTAAAATACCTTCAAAATAGTTTTCAAAAAGGTCATTTTAGCGTACATAAAAAGTTTTTTATGTCATTATTCTAAGATAATGTAGCGATGCGTTACGTAACTTTTGGTGGAATTTTTAATGACAGCCTGCTGTTGCAACTTATCCGCGGGGTGTGCCAGTAAAAATGTTGAAAAGCGATCAGTATTTGGCAAAGATATGGACATAAGTTTGACGAATGTTTCATAATTATTCTGTCACCGTGTGGTTCGTACTGCAGTATGGTCTGTACACGGCATTCATGGCGTGCTTCGTCTACTGTCTACTCGGCACATCGAAGGACGTGAACCTCGGTCCCGCTGCCGTCATGTCTTTACTCACGGCAGAGTTCGGTCATTCTGTCATCCACGACGACGCCACCTACGCCATCGCTTTGTCACTCGTCTGTGGGGTGTTCCAGATCATCATGGGCGTCCTACAAGTAGGTCGGTGGTCGGCAGAACCTTTATCGTTCTGGGCCTGGTCACTTCTAAGTACATAAGATGTGGATTTATATGGCGCATTTCGTTAAAGAGGCATTTATTGCGCTAGTTATACACTGTAGGCTATTAACTATGGAGTCTAATGTATGCTAATCAGGATTGTTAAGAAACTGGTATGTTATAATTTCATGATAGTCTGATCAGCAGTTAGAAAAACGCGGGGACGGCAGTATAATGCCAGTACGTGTTGAGTTGACCGTGAGGTATGATGAGCCGGTGTCAGTTGGCTGAACACAGATGAAGACGAGAAGAAGCTCAGCTACCGCTTATTATACAGGGCGTCAACGGCATGCATTTCGTTTCATCATAATGCTACTCTTAAGCTTTGCAAACATCTGCCCTTTTATTATCACACCATGTAGATTCTACGTACACCGTGTGTATATTGGAATTGGATTGGTTTTGTGTAGGGTTCTTGGTCGATTACATTTCGCATCCTGTAATCAACAGTTTTACCACTGCAGCCGCCATCACAATCGCCGCTAGCCAACTTAAGGCCAGTTCTCTTATTAAACTGCACTGTACAAAATACTCCGTCCAAGTATAGGCATTAGTCGTTAGTTTTATATACTAATTACTTTTGTGTCTTCACTCTTCAAAAAATAAAATGGACAAACTGTTTATACCGATAAACTGGCAAGCATTGTGCCACGTACAAGCAAAGGTGTCGGCACATGTATGCGGCCATCCGTTCACTGCACAGTTTACGTGTACTACACGAAGCCACTATAAAACCTTACTTCATGTTGGTTTTTGTGATGTCCGATGATCTTTACTTTTGTTTTTCTGAGATGAAAAAGTGCACACCATGTATAGAACATAGAACATTTACATCAATTTTAGTTTTTTTTTCTTCATGAGTTAGGACCCCGTGTGAGACGGACGGACCGACGAACAGACGGACGGGTAAGACTTTTAATGCTGCCTAATAGGAGTACGGCCTCATAATAAAGTATACACTTTAATCAGTGTTTGAATTGTGAAAAATTAGGAGGGTTGAACTTTTCGACTATTGGAACCCGACCAAAATTGCGATATAAATCCTACGTATATAGTATTTAGCTGACCCCTCCAAAACATAATTTGACAGTGTGTTAGGGGGGTTGAGAAAACAGTTGAGGGGTTCACCCCAACCCTTCCCCCGGCAATTTAAACACTGACTTGAATGTTGTATGTAGCTACAAAATTGTTCTTTCGTCATACATACTTTGTTTTATTTTACTGTTATTGTCTGCTTAGTGCTGTTTATTTAACACATCGATTGATCGTCCAGTTTTGCGTAAAAAAAATGAAGCGACTCTCGGTTGTTGCTTACAGTCGTTGTAAAGGGGTTGCGATTAACGTTGCAGAAATGGCTGGGACTGCACGGCATTCCACGAGGCTTCATTCCGCAGATATACACGGTGCTCAAAAAACTCCCTCAGACACAGTTAGTCGGCTTTTCTGTTCACTGTTATCTAGAGCTGGCAACCAATAAAATGTTTAGCTGGTTTTGTTCTTAGAATGTGTAACATGGTGGGATAAAATTGATGGTCAGAATTTGCGACATTTGCTTTCACTGAGTGATGCAACAATAGCAGAGATCAGCGTATATTTTTTGGCCGTGTAAACTGCAAAAACAATAAAAAATACCATTACTAATATTCCAGGGATTTTTTGCTGCCTTATTTTTTGGCAAATCCTTGCTGCGTCTTTTTTTCTAGCTTGTGCTTTAAAAATGATCTTATGCCTGACAATTAATTCAATATTTTGAATAATTGGAGTATCGTTAGACGAGTTAGTTTTTGTCGTTTGTCAATACAGTTGTGATATTTTGCCATCTTCCAATATTCAGGGACGTCAGCCCTGCTCGTGGAATTATTGTATAGCTTCGCTACGATTTTCTAACCACATGTATTTCTATGATCTATGCTTAAGCGTTGTGTGATGAATTTTTAGTCGATTTCAAGCGGCCGTATATTTCCATTACAGTGCTGAGGCTGTCATTACACTGAAGCTTCGTTACTGATGTTTGGTTGCAGAGTTTGGGATTTCGGTCTGGGCCTCGTGTGCATGACCTGTCTTTACCTGCTCAAGGTAAGATACGCAATGTACCTCGTATATCCGTCGTGTCTGCCTGCGGGACATGCCTGCACGTTATTATATAGGCGTGGTGTGGCTTAAGCCGTCTTCACGAGTTTAAGACAAGAAACGGGGCGACTGAAATCGCGAGACCTGACATCGCGAGACCGTCGAAATTGTGGGGACTGACATCGCGGAACTGGACAACGCGGCACCGGATCGCAAGGGTGGAAATCGCGAGACAACGCGAAGTAACGCTAAATGACGTATAAAATTAACTTTAATTCCACGTAACCAGTAGTCAGTTAAAGATTGAATGAACTTTAACAAAATAGCGCAACATAGTAACACGGGCGGTAGGCGTGGTGTAGTGGTAACGCGTCTGATCCGATCAGCGAAGTTACTGTACGCTGGGCCCGGTTAATACTGCGATGGGTGACTGCCTGTAGGCAGGTAAACCATCTTTAGATAATTGTTCGTTTATACGGGAGTTGTAGCCGGCAACGTCGTTCTATTAGGCCTATCACTACTAGAGCTACGATTACAGGCGTGATTACAGACTGAAACAATGAAAGGGGGAGTTATGACCGGGGGAAGAATGTCCGGGGGAAAATGTCCGGACACCGGTTTCAACGCATCCTGTATGCTTTTAGTCATGATTAACTGTCGATTTTTTTCCTTAAAACGCACGTAATAATAACGACGCAAAGACATTTCTGACAAACAAAAACACGACTACTCCTACATTTATATGTACAGTTACATTTACAACAACGTAAAAAAGCTGCTTGCTGTGCACAAAAACACTAAAATGAAACATCTTCGTGCTGTGTTGAAAGCAGGAGATCATTGTAAACGTTGACCACAGTTTAGCGGAAATATTTTTTCGTAAATTGCTGCAGTTGTTAACCATTGGGGATTATAATGAATTATGCATGTAAATGCTGCATGCTGATACAAAACACATCTTTTGCTTTTGCTGTAACCTTTGTTTTAATTTGCTGTAATTATTTTGCTTAGTGCTTTTTTAAGTTTCTGTTTACAGACTGTTCTAGCGTGTGTGTTGTATTATAGGCTTACGTCATTACTGATAGACCATCATGGCCATGTGCAATGAAATTAAACGAATACTGACGAAATCTTGCTGCAGTTCATTAGAGGGTGGGAGCTGCAAGATCAACTAAAAATAAAATCCAAGCTATACTTACTTTTATTTTCTATGGTATATTTATGTGGTATATGCAATCATCAACAAATAGCAGAAAGTGAAATTTGGACTTGAAGGGTTAACCATTTATTCCACGCTGGCATTCTTGTCGTCTGTATCTACCGTACTGTCTAGTGAAATGAAATGTACAAGTTCGTTTAACTCACACTTATCCTACTCAGGGGCGTCTACGTCCATTGAGAACTACGCTCAGAGCGTATTACTTTTCTCAAGGGGGCAACTTTTAGGACTTCTGGAGGGGGGCAGTCATCGTTCCACTAGAACTTGACCAGAAGTGTTTTGCGGGGCTAAAAATGCATAAATTCATTTTCGGCCTCAAACCCCGATGGAGAATCCTACGACGGTCCGCATGCAGATTCTATAATATGCTGGGGAAGAAAATATCCCCTCCCATTTCTTATTCATTCGACGTCTGAACTCCTTCCACTTTGAAAAAATGTCTACAGCCATTCTTGAGTAAGGATACCATCATCTGTCATTGGGGGCAATGCAGCACGCGACTATATAAGCTTTGACGTGAGAGGGGTTTGAGTCGACGTAGGGGAGAGGGTTAAACATTGGAAGGGGAAGTGTGGGGGGGCTTGCGTAGTGTGTCCAAGGGGGGATAGACGCCAGATAGTGCTCCAGACAGTGGTTTACTTTGAACGCACAGAAGGCAGCCGCGTGGGTGTCGGTAGCAGCGGCTTCGTGGTAGACTATAGTTGAGGTGGTCGATAATCTGTCAACAATGCATTGATCAGGGATAAAAACTATAGCCTGGACTGGCGTAACAGCTGTCGCCAACTTAGCTCATTGTTCGACGTGATTTCGCGGTAACCTGCTGACGTATTGATCACAGGCTGAACGGTAGTTCAAGCCCTGTGTTAACGGCGACTTCTCTTTCTTATGGGAAAGCCAAAAATTCGACCCCCACAGAATCAAAACCCCTGATCTGATTGAGATAAAATTTGGCACGGTTGATTACGTCGGCGAGA